>JADMIO011246862.1_pt1 | contig 55382 bp, 52 predicted proteins | sample 8958161 | NCBI WGS metagenome assembly JADMIO01 (sample SAMN16585339, study PRJNA669376) | soil metagenome | isolation source: Crop rotation soil | place: USA: Cullars Rotation, Alabama | collected 2011
CGCGACAACTTGTCCACGTGGAATTCTAAGCTTAGGATCCCAATGTGCTGGAAAGACATCGTAGAACGAGTTCCTGGGGGAAGGGGCCATCGGTTAGATGAGCGATCGCGTGCGACGCTGCGTTTTGGGAGCAGCGTAGGTAGCCTCCTCGTTGTCTTTGCCGTCGTGCCAGATGATGGTTTCGCCGTCTTTGAACCACTGGCGCGTACGCACATGAGACTGGACGTACACAATTCGATAAGAGGGAGGACGAGTGTTGTAGGCGCGCCAGCGGCGGGCGGTGAGCAGATCGAGATGACGGGCGATCAGGTCACCGGCGACGCGGCCGAGACGGACGGGGACAGCGTTGCCGACCTGCGCATACTGTTCCGCCGGCGTGCCGCAGAATTGCCATTCGTCGGGAAACTCTTGAATGCGCGCGTATTCGCGTAGGGTGAGGGCACGAAGTTCGGTCGGGTGACAAAGGGCAGTGCTGGCGTGGTTTGGCATGGTGACCAGGGTCGGCGACGGGAGATCGAAACTGAGCCTGCGCCACCAGCCGGAGCGGCCGCCTTTCGCATACCAGGCCCGCCCCATCGACTCCTTTTGCAATGGAATGGGTAGAGAGCGCCAGTTTGCGCCGGGCGGAACCATGCTGAGAAAACGCTTCTTTCGGGGGCTGAAGTCCATGAGAACCGGGTCTTGGTCCTTAAGTGATGCGAGCGCGTCCCAAAGTGTTTTCCGGGGCAAGAGTTTCTTCGTGTCGGGATCACGAAGGAGAGAGAGGGCATCCTCTTCTTCGGCTTCGATCCCGTGCGTAGGGTCCGGAAAATCGAGAACCGCGTTGTAGCGGTTGCCAATGAAGAGGACGCGCTCGCGGAGCTGTGGTGCGCCATAGTTGACGGCGTTCACCTCGAAACAGTCCATGTGATACGGGGCGCCTGGGATGTCTTGAAGCGCTTCCGCGAAGAGTCGGACGACAGATCCGGGTTCCTCTTCCGGCCGCAGCGGCGCGCCACCGTTCTCCGGGCGCTCGGCGACGGGGCGGTGCTCGAGCGCTGCTGATAGCAACCCGCGCACGTTCTCCATAAGGAAGAAACGCGGTTGGATGGCTTCAATGAACCGCAGGTACTGCCACAAAAGCGTTCCGCGGGGATCCTCGACCGTTCTGCGTTTCCCGGCCGTGCTGAATGACTGGCATGGCGGGCCCCCGACGACTAGATCGATTTCGCCAGGTTTGAAGCCGGTTGCGCGGAGTACGTCGTCGGGATCTATTGTCGAAATGTCGCCCTCGAACACCTTGAGGCCGCGATAGAGGCGTCCTTCTGCATGGTTGAGGCGAATCGTGTCGCAAAAGGCCGGTTGGTTCTCGACGCAGGCGACGACGCGGAATCGCCCGCTCTGTTCAAGGCCAAGGTCGAGCCCCATGGCTCCGGAGAATAGAGAAATGACGTTGTACTTCCGTGCGGGCATTGGGTGTGGCGAGAATCGGTGAGGCGGGAGACGGCCGGGCGAGGTGGGAGCGATGCGGAACCGGCGACACGTAAACTATAGCATAGACAGCGGATAAGCGAGGAAGAGCGGAGTAGGCGGCACGACCTGTAATCCCAGATTCGCAGAACGCGAGGTTCGGGCAATTCCAGCGCTGTACCCGACGGGTGCAACCGTGAGGGGAAGTGCCGATTCGTTGTCGCGATATTGCCGCGCGTGTATCGTTAGCGCTCTCGTTTGATGAGTGCTAAGATTTAGCCGCAAATAACCATGAATAAACAGCAAGAGGGTACTTCTGGTCAAGGCGCAGAATGGCGTCGATGGGATCCTCATCTCCACGCGCCCGGGACGCTACTGGCCGACCAGTTTGGTGGCGATTGGGAAGCGTACTTGACCAAAATCGAACAGGCCACTCCTGTGATCGAAGTACTCGGTGTAACGGATTACTTTTCGATCGGAACCTACCAGGAAGTGGTGAGGCGAATAGACGAGGGAAGGCTCGCCGGTGTGAAGTTGATCTTTCCGAACGTGGAGATGCGGCTCGATATAAAAACAGCGAAGAAACGTGCGATCAATCTCCACCTCTTGTTCTCGCCGGAAGATGCAGATCACGAGGCGCAGATCGAACGCGTGCTGACGGGTTTGACATTTGAATTTCAACGTCGGAAATATCGCTGCATAAAGTCGGACCTTGCCGCTCTCGGCCGCGCATGTACGGGCAAGACGCTTGACGAGAGAAGCGCACTTCGCGAGGGGGCAAACCAGTTCAAGGTGAACTTCGACGAGTTGCGCGAGTTGTATAGGTCTGATGGGTGGATGCACCGCAACTGTCTTGTGGCGATCGCGGGCGGTAGCACGGACGGCGCGGCCGGGCTTCAGGATGACGACTCCTTTAAGGCGTTCCGGACCGAGCTTGAGAGCTTCGCTGACATTATTTTTTCGGCAACGCCAGCACAGCGTGAGTTCTGGCTGGGCAAGAAAGTGGGTGCAGATCAAGCATTCATCGAGAAGACGTACCGGTCATTGAAGCCATGCCTTCATGGCTCGGATGCGCATCGCGAGGAGAGCGTGGGGGCTCCTGACGGAGACCGCTATTGCTGGATCAAGGGCGACGCAACTTTCGAGTGCCTGCGGCAAGCGGTCATTGAACCTGAGGAGCGCGTTTGGATTGGTGCAATGCCACCGGCAACGGGACTCATGTCGATGACTGTGAGTGAGGTCGAGACATCAAGTACGCCGTGGTTGACCACGCCGCACATTAGGCTGAACCCGGGATTGGTAGCGATCATCGGCGCACGGGGGTCGGGGAAAACAGCACTTGCTGACATCCTCGCGGCTGGCGCGCATTCATTCGGCCGGCTCGGCGGGCAGTCATCATTCTTAATTCGGGCGTCGGCACCGGTGAATCACCTTAGGGGGGCGACGGTCAAGTTGGTGTGGGGAGATGGGTCGGAATCAAGTGCGGATCTGGCGCCCGATACCGGTTCGGACGAGGACGATCTGGGTGCGGAAGTCGCGTATCTGTCGCAGCATTTTGTGGAGAAGCTGTGCTCGGCGTCAGGTGTTGCTACGGAGTTGCGGCGCGAAATGGAGCGGGTTGTGTTTGAGGCGACGGACGCGACGAGTCGCCTCGGGGCGACGGCGTTCGACGAACTGTCGGACATGCTTCTTGAGCCAATCCGGAGGCGTCGTTCCGAACTGAAGGCCAGCATCACAGGGTTCAGCGAACAAGTAGTCCGCGAGGAGCTACTAAAAGAACAGCTTCCGAGCCTGAAAAAGCGCCGAGAAGAAGAAATCAAGGCCATCGAGAGCAACAAGAAGCAGCTGCAGTTACTCGTGCCGAAGGGGAAAGAGCAACGTGCGCAGGAGCTTGGGCGAGTGGAGCAGATGGTGACAACGGTGGAAGCGGATATCGAGCAATTGGCGCGCCGGCGCAAATTGCTGGAGGACTTATCCAAAGACACCAAGCAGATTATCGAACGGACGGAGCCAACGCGGTTTGCGGACATGCGGAGACGGTATGCCGGCACGCAGCTGAACGAGGAGGAATGGGGCGGCTTTCAACTGGTGTTCGCGGGAGATCCATCCGGCACGATCACGAAGCGTGTTACCGAAATATCTGAAACGATCAAGAGGAAATCAGAAGTAGATCCAAGAAATCCTCCAGACATGCGCAAGACACCCGACGCCGGGTGGCCTCTGGCGGCGTTGGTGACGGCTCGTGATGCACTTCGCAAGGAAGTGGGCGCCGACCTTCAGAAGGAAAGGCGGTATGGTGAGCTTCAGCAGCCGATTGCGCGACAGGAGATCGCTGTGCGGAAGCTGACCGAGGAAATAGCGACCGCGGAGGGTGCGGAGACCCGACGACGTGGCCTCGTGGACGCACGCAGGATCGCGTACGCGGATGTGTTTTCAACCCTGGTGGACGAGGAGGCCGAGCTTGCCGCGCTGTACGCGCCTCTGCATGGCAGCCTGAGTTCCGCGCGGGGAGCGCTGAGTAAGTTGGCATTCGTCGTTCAGCGAAAAGTCGACATCGCAAAATGGGTTGACCAAGGCGAGCGACTTATCGATTTGCGGAAGGCAACCAAGCTGCGAGGCCACGGCGCATTGCTGGAGGAGGCGAAGAAGCATTTGCTTGAGGCGTGGCGGGCCGGTTCGGCGGATGTGGTTGCGGCGGCGATGGACAGCTTTCGGCGCGAGTTCCAAGAGGATCTGCGAAAGGCGCGACCATCGTCGGTGCCAGCGGACGAACACCGGGCCTGGGTGCAGAATGTTGCGGCGTGGCTGTACGGGACAGAGCATGTTCGCGTCGCGTACGCGATCGAATACGATGGCGTGGCGATCGAGCAGCTGTCACCAGGGACGCGAGGCATTGTGCTGCTTCTGCTCTATCTCGCGGTCGATCGAAACGATCAACGACCCCTGATTATTGACCAGCCAGAGGAGAACCTAGATCCAAACTCGGTCTTTACGGAGTTGGTGCCTCACTTCAGAGAAGCGCGCAAGCGGCGTCAGATCATTGTGGTGACGCACAATGCAAACTTGGTCGTCAACACGGACGCGGATCAGGTCATAGTTGCCGATGCGCAGCGTGTGTCAGCGGATTCACTGCCAGCGATCGGCTATGAGTGGGGATCGTTGGAAAACCCTGCAATTCGACGGCGCGTGTGTGAGACGCTCGAAGGCGGTGAACGGGCGTTTCTAGAGCGTGAGCGGCGATATCGCTTACGGTGGAATTAAATGTTGAACAGCGTCGCCTACTTGTTCATAGCAGGCATACCCGCGAGTGGCAAGTCAACCTTCGGCAAGTGGTTGGCTGCCAACCAGGATTGGGTTCATATATTGACGCGGAGCGTGACGGTGGCTCGGATTTTGATCGTTTCGGTGTACACGCCGAGTGGGATACGGTTGTGGCAACAGGTCAAGCGAAGGAGTTCGTCGAGGCGCTTGGGCGCAGCGGGCGCTCCGTAGTGCTGGATTGGGGTTTTCCAACGGAGTTCCTCTACGTGGTAGCGGCCGTGAAGAGTGCTGGTATCAATGTTTGGTGGTTTGACGCTCCGCGCGACGTGGCGCGTGCAGCGTTTGTTGAGCGAGGCGGTATTGATCCGCGGTGCTTTGATAATCAAGTAGTTGATATCGAGCGCGAGAAGGATCAGATTCGCGATGTGTTTGGTGATCACATAATCGAGACGCTGAGTGCCAGCGGCCGGCTGCCGCCGGAGACGATTTGGAACGAGATCGGCCGCCGGGCTAGGTAGGGGCGAGGTAGGACTTACTGTGAGGATTAGCCCTCATCGTCCCATCATGCATGGCGCTCGAAAATCTGTCGTTTTTTTCTTCAAACGCATCGGTGTCTTTAAACCCCGTCACGTCAATTCCCGCGCCCCATATCTTTCGCTGCTCGTCGTCGGGTAGTGCCCAAAACGCGTCGATCGCATCGTCTGATTCGAAATGCGGCTGAATTCCGGCATGCAAGAAAATCCGGCGATACGATTCGCGCGCCAAAGCCTCCATCTGACGCACACGCATATTCGCTACACCGGCACGCTGATCCTCTGGATACTTTTCGAGGTATCGATCCCATGCGTGAACGTGCTCGATGTCGCAGCGCATTTTATAAGAATCGTACAGGATCTCCTCAGAGCTGTTACTTTTCACACCGAGCACCTGCCCGCGTATCTTGAAATAGGCCGCAGTCGTCTTGTTCTTGTCCGGTTTAATGAGTCCCTCGATGGACCGGGTTAACTCCCGCAGCCGGTCCTGACCGGTCCGCATCTCTAGCCCGTCGCGGAGTATCCGAGCACCACGCCGAAAACGATCGTGCGTGTCATTCTTTTTCATCTCCTTCCACACTGTTGACATTTGTACGGCTTCTTCGAGCCGCTCCATCGTGACCGGGTAACGCGGCGACCCCTCAGTGGGATAGTAGTCGTCCACCTGAACCATCTGCCGAACGTTGGCTTCGCCACGCTCGAATGAGCCTTGCAGGGCCTGCGCCGGGCCGCCATACTGCACCACCCCAGACAACTGCAAAAGCCAGAAGAGCGTCATCACCTCTTGGAACAGTTCATTGTGTTCGCCGTCCAAAACCTCGGGATTGGTGCTCGCAACGCGGCGGAGGAGAATGAAGTTCGCCCCGGTCAGCCGCTCCAACCTGATGGTTCCTATCCACGACGCCCACGTGTCGCCAACGACGGTAGGCATCTTCGGCAACGCCCACGTGCCATCCGACAGCTCCACTTCTTCCTTCACGTATGTGAAGCAATGATTCACCGCTAGCAAAGAGAACTTTTCGTTATCGCTGAATGCGAACGCCATACACACCCCGCCGATCGCGCCGCCTACGCTGCTCCGCGATCGAGCTTCTCCCGATCCACAAACTCGCTCCGGTCGCAGCGCCGACATTTCAACTGAACTACTCCCGTCGCTACAGCAGTGAGCGCCGAGTCTCCGCACTTCTTACACGTCGCTTCGACGGCTAGTCCCGACTTCACGAGAGCCCTAGGTTCTGGCCCCTCGCCATACGCTCGCGGCTGATAGGTGTACTCCCACGATCCTCGGAAAGTCTCTGTCTCAAAGGTCTGCATCTCACGCCTCCGGATTTCGCACGGTGTCCTCGGTTCCGCACTTCGCACAAATGATCTGCATCCCGCCGAGCGTTCCGAGGAACGTTCCCTTTCGTCCCGAGTTCGACTCGCGCGCTTCGAATCTTGCGCTGCAACGGTTGCACTTCACCGCGATCGCCCGCGGCGAGTCCTTCTCCGGCTTCTGCGACGCTCCGAGGAGTCGGGACCGAACATAGTTCCACTCCACGACGCGAAGAATTTCGAAAATGGGTTTCTCTTCTTCCAAGGATCTGCCTCCGCTGCCTCTGCAGCAGCTCGACGATTCTCGCAACCTTTGGCGAGCAATTTCTTCCGTCAGCCCGCGTTCGGCGACCTCTGGATGTCCTTCGAGATGATCACTTTTGGACAGCCGCAAAACGCGCCCGGTATCGCCGAAACCCGCAACGGTTACGGCTATTTCTTGCTGTTCCGAAAAGCCTTGGCCGTCTTTTTCAGCGCCTTCTCGAGTTGGCCAGGTATCGCCACACCGCCAACCTTGTCCTGTGTGACAAGCCCGATCTCCACTTTCCTCAGCCAGAACTTCGGGACTCTCCGCAGGTACTTCCGTTTCCGCTTTCCACCCTCCGCCATAACGTCGATGTACCAGTAGTGCTCCAGATATTCGGAATCGAGCGTCAACGGCACCTCTCGATTCTCCGGCCGCAACACCGCATCAACGCCATTCGCCACGTCGCGCTGGAACCAGCGAAGCCCCTCCACCCGCACGACGCGGGCGCTGGCCGTCCGAATCTTGATTGCTGGACCGCCCTTATAGATAGCGGTGATGGCCATGTCTCCGGGGTTGTACGACGGCGCGTACTTGATTTTGAACGTGAAACGCGGCACGTCACGCCGCCAGGAAAACCATGTGTTCCATGAGCTGAGGAGCGCACCGTAGGCACCGATCAGCCACGCAATCCACGCGTGATCCTTCAGCCACGACGTGACCGCATGCCAATCCATCGGCCGATTTTACCGCCCGAAAGAGGGCGGCTATGCGCCGCCATGGATGATCTTCAGCTTCGGTTTCGGCTCGTCCCACGTGAGCCGCACCCTTTCTTCGAGTTTGTCTTGCCGCGCCTTCACCCAAGGCGCGTAGCTTTTTTCCGTGACCTTGGTTGAGGTGTGCCCGAGGAGCTGTGAGACATCCTCCAGCGGCACACCTTTCAGCAGCAGCTCCACGGCGAACGTGTCGCGGAAGCGGTGCGCATGGCCGCCCTTAACACCCGCGACCTCGAAGAGGCGTGCGAGCGTCCGCTTCCAGCTCTTCACCGCCGTTTCTAGTTTCCCCGCACCAGTCCAGAAGTAGTACGGCCGGTCCGGGTAGAGACGATGGAACGTGGTGAGCGCTTGGACGACGAACGGCGGCAGCGGCACGTAGACCGGCACGCGCGTTTTCTTCTGCTCATGGAGGAAGAGCCGGCCGTCCGGCGTGACGCGATCCTTTGCGAGCCCGGTCGCGTCAGAGATGCGAAGTCCGGAGTAGCGAAGGAGGTAGACGTAGGCCACGCACCGCACGGGATTGTCGCGGCCGTAGCTTCCCTGAATCGTGAAGCCGCGCGCCGCCTCGATGACGCGCGCGACTTCGTCAGGTAAGAAGGGGAGCGTGGGCGGCGTGTCCGCCTTCGGCGGCTTCATCGCGGCCATCGGGTTTTCCGTGACCCACTTCGCCTCGGTGCAGAAGCGGAAGAAAGTGCGCAGCCGTTCGAACTTCTTCAGCGCCGTGAGTGGCGCGTAGGTCCAGCTCGCGCGGTATCTAACGAGTGCGCGCACGTCGAGCCGGTTCATCATCTTCACGCCCTCGGCCTCGCACCACGGAAGGAATGAGTCCTTCAAAAGCACGCGGTGCAGGCGTACGGTGGACGTGCGGACGCGCGCCTGGACGTCGGCCAGGTAGAGCTCCACGGCGTCCTTCACGCTCACGGGTTCGACGCGGTCGCCGCCGACCTTGCCGGCGCGATTCCATTCGGCGATGAGGTTTTGCGCCGCTTCCCACGAGGTGAGTTTCAGGCTGCGCCGGACTTCCTCCGCTCCGAGCGTGCCTTCAACGTGGATAGGGCAGTTGCAGCGCCGGAAGTTGCGGTCTCGCTGCGGGCACTTCTTGAGGTGGCGACGAAAGATAGTGAGCGCCATGCGCTCCTCCGATCTTGCGTCGAAGCCCACGTACAGCCCACACGGCTAATCCGCTTATTCCTAAACTACTGAAAGAATTGCAGTTTAGCTTGGCGGGGCCGACGGGGCTCGAACCCGCGACCTCCGGCGTGACAGGCCGGCGTTCTAACCAACTGAACTACGACCCCGCGTGAGGGAACCTTCTGAACGCCCCTGCTATGGGGAGCATTCCAGGAAGAGCGCGCATCGTAAAGGTGGGGGGCTGGCGTGTCAATGATCCGCCGCTCCGAACGGTGCGCGCGGAAGTCGCCGCGCAGCCTTTCCATGAGTTACCGTTGCGTTCGAGCCGGTAGCCGAAGCCGCGCACCAGCAGGAGCTCGCTGAACACCGTCTCCGTGGGCGGCGCGGCGGCTTTCTTCGCCGTGTTCGCCGGATCGTTGACGGAAGAGGCCGGCCGCACCGCGCCGGTCTTTTACGCCGAGCACGGCCGTGTCATACTGCCGTCACCGAGGACAATATGGCGAAATACACCGACGTCCAATTCGTCGGCTACGCGATCAACACCGCGCCGAAGATCACCAACACCATGGGGGGCATCGGCGGTTACATCCAGGGCAAGTACATCGGCATCGAGCCGTCCAGCCACGACATCGACGCCCGGATCGAGCTGATCATGAGGACCGTCGATCACACGCGGGCGAGCGAGGCGATTGACGCGTCACCGACCACGCTCAAGATCTTCCTCATGCCGGAGTTCCTGTTGCGCGGGGCTCTAGGCGCGTATGACAACGATCCTCCCGTCCTCGACTACTTCCGCTATTTCCGCACGCGCTTTGCGAGACGCGTGCGTAAGCCCGAGTACGAGGATTGGCTCTTCGCCGTCGGCACGCTCGTTAGCGCGGCCGACTACGTTCGGGGACGTAATCTGCAGACCGACGTGGAGGCAGTCCTGCGCGAGATCATCGTCGACTCGCTCGTGAACGCGTGGGAGTACGCCTCGGGGCTCGGCGCCAGCGGCCAGAAACTCGCCGGCGTCATCTGGAACATGCTGCAAACGTACATGAACTATTGCAACACGGACCATCCGCTATTCCGCGTCACGGACCGGTGCTATGTGGTCGCGGGCGGCGCAGAGCTGGATCCCGATTATCCCGACGGTCTCAGCATCCGGAAGGAATATCTCTCCAACGAGGACTTCGTGCTGAATTCTCCGCTCTTCAACAACGAAGATACCGACTCCTCGCCGATTCCCGAGAACAACGGCGAAGACAAGGAGCACGCGTTCGATCCCTACAGCATTTTCACGATCAAGGGCATCAGGTTCGGCGTCGAAATCTGTCTCGACCATTTGAGGGCACGGCTCCTCACGAATCGGCTTCCCGATACCGAGCTAGTACAGATCCATCTCGTTCCGTCCTGCGGATTGCAACTCGTGCAGTCCTCGATCATCGCCGGCACCGGCGGTTTCGCGTTCAATTGCGACGGTGAGTCCGGCGGCTCCTTGGGGTATCCGCCGGACTCCGACGCCTCCCTCTGGACCTCAGCCGATAACGCTCATTCCCAGCTCACGCAAGTCACAACGCCGTGCGGCAGCGGCACCGGCGGGCCGCAGGCGTCTGTGATCGCCCCTGCTGCGAGCGTCACGGTCCTTACGATCACCGACGATCCGGACGCTTCGAAGCTTTATCCGAACGGTCCCGGCGAGGTTCACGTCTACAGCCCGCTGCCCGTCCCCCCTCCCGTGACCACGTTCACGCTCGACGAACTGCTGTTGTCCGAGGAGGCGGCCGGCTCTTCCGCGAAGAGCTGAAGGACATGACCGAGCCTCGGATTTGCCTCAACATGATCGTCCGCAACGAGGCGCCGATCATCGAGCGCTGTCTCACATCGGTCCTGCCGGCCATCGACTATTACGTCATCTGCGATACCGGCTCGACGGACGACACCGTGGTGCGGATCCGCGAGCTCATGGACGGCCGCGGCGTGGCGGGGGAGATCCACAGCACCGAGTTTCACGACTTCGGCAGCGCGCGGAACGAGGCGCTCGCTCGATGCCGCGCCTCGCGGGCGGAGTTCGACTACATTCTCTTGACCGACGCCGACATGGAGCTGTGCATCGCCGACGCCGGGTTCCGCCGCCTGCTCCAGGCTCCGGCGTACTCCGTCCGGCAGTACAACCGGCTCAGCTACTACAACACGCGCCTGATTCGCCGCGACCACGATGCCTACTACGTGGGACTGACGCACGAATATCTGGCCGCCGGCTGGCCGGTCCCGCGCCTCGAGGCGCTCTCGTTTCTGGACCATGCCTGCGGCTCCAGCCACGCCGGGAAGTTCGAGCGCGACCTTCGGCTGCTGACCCTCGAGCTGGAGCGCGATCCTCAGAGCGCCCGGGCCATGTTCTACATGGGCCAAACCCATCGCTGCATGGGCAACCACCGCGTGGCTCTCGAGTGGTATCTCCGCCGCGCTGAAGCCGGCGATTGGGACGAGGAAGTCTGGTACGCGCTCTATGCCGCGGCGCTATGCCACCGCGACCTCGGCGAGGAAGACGCGTTCGTCCGCATGGCCCTCCGGGCCTTCGGCAAGCGTCCCACGCGCGCGGAGCCCTTGCTCGAGCTGGCCCGCTACTACCGGGAGCACGAGCGCCACGACGACGCCCTGACGGTCGCGGAGATCGGCGCTGCCGTTCCATTTCCCGCCGGCGACACCGTCTTCGTCCACACGGACGTCTACTCGCATGGATTCGCGCTGGAGACCAGCATTGCCGGCTATTACTCGGCGAACGCGGCCCGGCGCGCGGCCGGCCGGGCCGCCTGCGCGTCGCTGGCCACGAACCGCGATGTGCCGGTGAGGGTCCGCGCGGTCGCGCGGCGCAACTGGCGGTACTACGCGAAGAGTGCCGCGGAGCTGTTCGGCTCGTGCGAGGTCCGTGAAATCGGCTTCCATTCCGAGGAGCCGTGGGTGTCGACGAATCCCTCGATCATGAGCCACGGCGGCACGCTCGAAGCGATCGTACGGACGGTGAACTATCGAATCGAGGGCGGCTGGTACATCTCGCCCGACGGCGTCATCCGCACCCGCAACCATCTCGTTGTCCTCGACGACTCGTTTTCCGCGGTCCGGACGCAGCCGCTCATCGAGTCCGGCGGCGCGCCGCCCATCGCGGAGCCCTCCGTCCAGGGTCTCGAGGATTGCCGCTTGTTCGTGTGGCGAGGCCGGCGCTTCTGCTCCTTCACGATCAAGGACCGGAATCCCGAGGAGCGCTGCGAAGTGGGGATGGGCGAGATCGCCGGCGACGGCACAGTCTCGGTCCATCCGCTGCGCGGCTATCGCGACGACGAGTATCAGAAGAATTGGATGCCGCTGGTCCGCGGCGACGAGCTGCTGTTCATCTATTCGACCGACCCGACGATCATCCTTCGCTGCAACGAGGACTTCACGCTGCAGGAGATCGCTCGCCGCGATCCGTCATTGGCGCTCAAGCATCTCCGCGGCGGATCGCAGGCGGTGCGCATCGACGGCGGCTGGATCTACGTGGCGCACGAGGTCAGTATGTTCGACAGTGGGAGCATCTATCTCCACCGGTTCGTCCGCATCGGCGACGATTTCACCGTGCAGAGCGTGAGCGAGCCGTTCTGCTTCGTGGACCGGCAGATCGAGTTCGCGGCCGGCCTGGCCATCGACGGCGGCCGCCTGCTCGTCTCGTTCGGCACGATGGACCGGCAGGCGTGGATCGCCCGCTTCGACACCGCGGCAGTGCTGGCGGCGCTGGACAATGCCAGCGCCGCGCGCTGACTCGTTATCGACGGTGTTCGTGTTCTTTGTCCGGGCGTCCGCGCCCGTTCGTTGGGCATTGACAGACAGAGCCGGACGGACTGTCGATGCCCCCCTCGTCGTCTTTGTCCCTGTCGCCGACGGAGCATCTCGACCCGCCCGGCCCATCGCTCTGGGCCTTGCGCTCGCGCATGGCCAGGTCGAACTCGTCGAGCTCGAAGTCGTAGCCGTGCTCGCGGCCGACGTTGACGATGTCGCCGAAGTTTTGACGGGCCAGTTTCCGGATCACTGCATCCTGGTTCGCGCGGTCGATGAATTCCTGGGCGGCTTCAATGGACATGTCATCCTCCATCGGTAACGACTTCATCGTCCGTCCCGACGACTTGTCACACAAAAGCAGATTATGCGCTGAAGTACGGAGGACAATATTGCATTCGAAAAGAGAGGTGTCAAGTCCTCCGTTGCAAAAATCAGACTCTGAGGTGCGAGGGATTCAACTCCTCTTCGCGCAGCGGCTCCGCCACCCAGCCCAGCCGCAGCGGCACGTCATACAGCCGTCCCGGCGCGAACCGCGGCCGGAAATGCCGCAGGCCCGGCACGATCACTTTCACCACCGGCAGGCCGACCTCCTCGCGGGTCTGATCGAGAACGATCACTTCCAGGCCGTGACGGCGCAGAACGCCGACGCACGCGCGCACATCGTCGCGCAAATCGTCCGAGGGCGCGACGGCCGTGGAAAGCTCGCGCCGTCCGTGCGTCTCCAGGAACGCCGGATCGTCCAGATCGCCCCGGTATAAACGCCCGCCGCGCCGATTGAGGGCCAGGAGCTGGTTGGCCTCCGTAATGGCGCGCGTGGCGGCCAGCACGGGATCGATATGCGCGCCGAAGCCGAGGCTGAAGCTCTGCTCTCCTTCGCCCACGGAGAGCGCCGCGCAGACCGGAATGCCGAGGTCCGTCGTCAGATCGAGCACCCGCAATTGCCGCCCCCGAGCGGCGTGCTCGTGCGCCATGGCCTTCACATACGGTGTCTCCAAGGCCACGGCAGGACGTTTGATGCGGCCGTACCACCAGATGCCGGCGGCGTCGCGCTCGATGAGCTCGAGCAGGCCTTGCAGGATGGCGTCCTCCAAACATGTGCCGGCGGCGCTGCCATTGGAGTCGCCGAACGCGAAGTCATTCGGCCCGGGCGGATAGCCGTAATAGCAATGGGCTGCCGCGACATACCGCTTGCGCTCGTGCGTGAGCGACCAGGCCGGCACCCAATCGGTCTCCACGGTCTCGTCGAAGCGCTCGGGGATCCACAGGGCGCCGGACGCGGTTTGATTCCATTCCTCGCGCGTGAGGTACTGCCGCTCGCTGATGCCGAGACAGGCGTTGGGATGAATGGCGTCCTCGCCGAGGTCGTGAAAGGCCGCGCGCGTCCGCGGCTCGTTGCCGCGAAACACGCCGCAGTAGCGCTCCAGCGCCTCGCAAAGCGCGCCGGTGCGCGCCTGTTCGAGGGTCATCCCCTTGCCGAAACTGCTGCTGGGCGGAGGATCGGTGCCGAGGAGGAAATTGTGGCGGGCCACGAAGGTCTGGAGCGCGCCGAAGTCGCCCTCGGTCCGCCGGACGTCATGCACGATGCCGGCAAGAGGGCTAACCAAGTGCGCGTAGCGTGCGTATGTCTGCTCCGGAGGTGCGGAGCGATGACCGCCGTCGAGCGTGAAGGCTTTCGTCCGGCTGCGCAGGACCAACGGAGTGAAGGTTCGGCGCGCGGACGGATCGCCGCACGCCGCGCAGCCGTGCCGGCGCACGATCACGTGCTCCTCGAGCGCCAGCGATCGCGTGTCGAACGTCAGCAGCCGCGCCGGTGCCTCCGGCTGCCGTTTCCAACGCGCCGCTTCGAGCGCCGCCAAATCGACACCGATTTGTGTCACCGGCGCCTCGTCCTCGAGCCTCTCCGGCAATCCCCACGCCGCGCGGACATTGCGCAGATGCTCGGCCATGCACGCCCAGCAGGGACCGCGGCCGGGGACGAACACCGGCCCGATCCAAACCGTCATTCCGTGAGGCCTGGCGAGCATCCACGGGCGGCCGTGGTCGAGCGCCTGACGGTTCACGTCCTCCAACCGCCGGTCGAGATAGTCGGCGGTCAGCACCATCGACAGCTCGCCTCCAAGAGCGGGCTCCTCCGATTCGAGCAGGCCGCGCCGGCGGAGTTGCTCGACCTCGTAGGCGGCCTCCATCGTGTCCAGCGCGTCGGTGGGCTGCGCTATCATTTGCGATGCATCGACTCCCTTCAGCAAATGAGTAAGCGCTTCACTAAGGTGACCTTCGAGCAGCTCGATGCCCGACCATGCGTCGAGTACGACCAGCGACCGGCTGATGATGTGAGCGCGGACGTCGCCGCGAAATCTCGGCGGCCACTCGCTCACGCCGCTCTCCCCCAATGACTGCCGCCGGTCTTTCCCCACGCCACCGCCTCGGCCCGTACGAGATCGTCAGTTTGCTGGGAGCCGGCGGTATGGGCGAGGTTTACCGCGCCCGCGACGCGCGTTTGCGCCGCGACGTGGCCATCAAGGTCCTGCCCTCCGTCGTTGCCGCGAATTCGGATCTGCTGAAACGCCTGGAGCGCGAGGCTCGGGCCATCGGTCAGCTCAGCCATCCCAACATTGTCGCAGTTTATGACGTCGGATCGGAGGAAGGCGTCGAGTATGTCGTTATGGAGTTGATCGAGGGCGAGACCCTCGGCGACGTCCTTTCCGCCGGCCGCATCCCGCCGCGCAAAGCGCTCGACTACGGCATCCAGATCGCCCGCGGCCTGGCCGCGGCGCACGAAAAAGGAATCGTGCACCGCGACCTCAAGCCGGACAACGTCATCGTCACCCGCGACGGCCGCGTGAAGATTCTCGACTTCGGCCTGGCCCAGCAGTTCAGCGGCAACGCGCTCAGCGAGATGACGTCGAAACTGACCACGCCCGGAACGACCGTGGGAACGGTGTCGTACATGTCGCCGGAGCAGGCGCGCGGACAGACGCTCGATCCCCGCTCCGACATCTTTTCGTTCGGAACGGTGCTGTTCGAGATGCTCTCCGGCACGCTGCCGTTCGAAGAGGGGACGGTCTTCGAGACCATGACCGCCATCCTCAACAACGAGACGCCCGACCTTCGCGAGCGCGTGCCGAACCTTCCGCCGCTGCTGTATCGGATCGTGACGCATTGCCTGGAGAAGGCGCCGGGGGCGCGATTCCAAACGGCCGGCGATCTCGTCTTCGATCTGGAGGCGTGCGCGGAGCTCTCGTGGGCGCCGTCGAACGCCCGCTATATCGAGCCGCCGGCGCCGGCGAGACCGCGCCGCGCGTTCCCCGTAAACGTGGCCATCGCCGTCGCCGCAACCGTGGCCGTGATGGCGGCGGCGTGGCTGGTGTACGCGAAACGATGGAACCCCGCGGCGGATGTCTCGTTCCGCCGCCTCACGTTCCGGCCGGGGCTGATTCCGTCGGCCCGATTCACCGCGGACGGAGAGACCGTCGCCTATTCGGCGAGCTGGAAGGGCGGGCCGCTGGGAGTGCACGTCCTGCGCACCGACCGTCCCGAATCGCAGTCGCTGGCCATTCCGAATGCCGAGTTGGCCGCCGTCTCCCACGGCGGGGAAATGGCCGTCCTGATGAACGCGCGCTTCTACGATTGGACCGGCGGCGGCACGCTGGCAGTCGTGCCGGTCCTCGGCGGCACTCCGCGGGAGATCATGAACGGGGTGACCCTGGCCGACTGGTCGTCGGACGGCCGTCTGGCAGTCTGGCGCGTGAACGAGAAAGGGGAGCAGCAACTCGAATATCCGCCGGGCAACGTGCTCTATTCGAGCCCGGCCCTCGTCTTCGCGCTGCGGGTGTCGCCGAAGGGCGATCAGATCGCGCTGAACATCCGCACCGAAGGGCAGAAGAGCGAGGTGATCGTCATCGGTACCGATCGCAGCAAGCGCAAGCTGGCCAGCGCGGTCGTGTTCGCGCGCGGAATGGCCTGGACGCCGGACGGGAAGGAATTGTGGTTCACCACGCCGCCCGACGGGCAGGAGGTGCCGGCCATTTACGCCGTGACCATGGACGGGCAGCAGCGGATGGTCATGCGCACGCCGGGATGGCCTTGGCTGCACGACATCGCCCGCAACGGCACGGTCCTTCTGGCGCTCAACGGCAGCCAGGGTGGGATCATGGTCCAGCAGCCCGACGGCACGGAGAAAGAACTTTCCTGGCTCGATGCCTCCGTCCTCGCGGACGTCTCCACGGATGGGAAGTACGTCCTATTCACCGAGTCGAACGAAGGGGTGCAGTACAAGTCCACGGTCTACATGCGCGCCACGGACGATTCCCCCGCCGTACGGCTCGGCGAGGGGATCGCCCTCGGCTTCTCGCCGGGGAGAGACGTGGCCCTGGCCATGCGCCGCGCGGCCACGCGCGGCGATCTGCTCCTGCTGCCGACCGGCGTGGGCAAAATGGAAGTGCTGCACAACGATCTTCAGTGCGTGTGGGCCGGGTGGCTTCCGGACGGGCGCATTCTCATCAATGCGACGACCAAAGAGGGGCCGCGCATGTTCATCCAGGCGCGCGACGGCACGCCGCCGCGTCCGCTCACGCCGCCGGGCATGGCCATCGGCTCGACGAACTCCGTCGGCGGAGGCGCCACCAAGCCGGTCTCGCCCGACGGCCGCTTCGTGTTCGTTTTCGACGGACAGAAACGCCCCTGGCTCTTTCCGGTCGCCGGCGGAGCTCCGCAGCCGGTTCGGGGCGTGCTGCCGAACGATCGCCCGGGCGGTTGGAGCCGCGACGGCCGGCATCTCTATGTGTTCCACACCCTCGAGGTTCCGGCGAAGGTCTACGACGTCGATCTCGCGACCGGCGAGCGGCGGCTGCTTCGCCAGTTTTCGCCGGCCGATCCCGACGGCGTGTTCCGCATGGGGCCGTTCCTGCTCATGCCCGACGGGCATTCCTTCGCCTACGGCTATTACCGTCAGGTCTCCACGCTCTACACGGCGAAAGGACTCCGGTAGGGCGCACAGCGTGCGCCCTCAACCTCAGCCGGCCCTCGGGCCGAGCATGAATTCTCCGACCACCGGCTCTTCGAGCTCCGTCGTGGAGCAGAGCTCGGCCAACAGTCCGGCGGGGGTGCCGCCGCCGAGCGCGCACGCCGCCAGGCCGAGAGACTCGGCGACGAGATAGAAGGTCTGGAAAAGACAGCCCACCTCCTTGAGCACGAGGCTGTAGGCGAGGAGGCTGTACTCCTCGCTCTGGCGGGCATAGCGGCTGGTGATGATGATCGCGGCCGGAGGCGGCGGCACGCCGGCGGCGCGGCCGGCCGCGGCGAGGAACGGATGAAAGTCGGGAGGAAAGGGCGACACGAGCTCGAGGGCGTGCGCGTCGGGCAGATAGTGGTAGGCGCCGGAAGCGAGCGTCTCGACGGCGTCCTCGCCGAGGATGGGGTAGAGCTCCAGCGAGTATGCGGCGCCGCCCGAGGGGTATGGACGCGACACGCTTTCGCCGTGCCGGTCGTCGGCGCGATTCCGCGCGCTGAGCCAGAGGAAGTCGGAGAACGTCTGAAAGCCGATCGGGACGCCGGCCCATGTCCGCCGCGAGCGGCGCGCATCGAGTAGCGCGGCGAGATCGCCGCCGTGGGCGCCGGACGCAAGGGCTTTCGCGAGCGGAATCGTGACCTCGAAACGGCGCGGCGCGACGGCGGGCGTGCTGTGGCCGGGCGTCTTGCGCCAGCTCGGATCGCGCGAGCTCGCATGCAGGGCCAGGGCGGCGCGGTCCCAGTGCTGCGCCGCGGCCGGCTCGGGCGAATCCGCGTCGACGAGGATCGCCGCGGCGATCCAGTCGCCGATCAGCGCGGCGACATCGTCCGGCGCAACGTCCTGTACGACATCGTCGATCGTTCGCGGCACGGCGAACGCGGAGAGCACGCGCAGGGCGGAGGCATCGCCGGCCGTGAACGTCGTCCTCGTCACCGGCGCGGTGATCTCGGCGTGACCATCGCGCCACGATACGAATGCGAGCTCCGAGACGACGTAACGCTGTGGCATCGCTGCGGATCATCCGGGCGGCGGGGCGTCCGCGAGCCGTCTGAATTCGGCGCGGACGGCTTCCTCGTCCCAATCGCCGTAGCCGCGCACGCTGTGCACGACACACTTTCCCCGCCGCACCAGTTCCTCCGGCGACCACTGGAGCTTCCCCCACCATATGCCGAGGGGAAAGTCGTCGCAGGCAAAGTCTCCGAACTCGAGACCGACGGCGCGGATGAAGATCGAGTGGAGCTGGTCGTCGCCGATCCAGGCCTTGCGGAACGAGTCATGGCCGAAGAGGGGATGAGCGCACAGGGCCTCGCAGGCCGCGCGGCTCAGGAGCGAGCCGGGCGCGATGACGTGCTCGCCGTATTCATAGCCGTTCGCGAACGCCGCGCTCAAGATTGTTTTCATCGCGCTTGCGAGCGGCTGGTCCTTCGAGGACTCGTTCCACTTCACGAGGTCTCCGACTCCCGGGAACTCGGTCATGCGATTGTGGCCGTCGCAGCGAGTGCGGTAGCTGCCGATGAGGCCCAGCCGGGGATTGGAATTCAGGAGCTCGATGGCTCTCGTGTCCGCGCCGGGATTGCACATCAGGGCGTCGGTGTCGATCCGCATCAGCGCCTGAAACGAGTAGTTTTCCGTGGCGTATCGAATGGCCTGCGCCATCTTCACGCAAAAGTTGCCCGCGACGTTGTACGTGTCGTCGCTGCCGGGCTCACGGAGAACGAGAACGCCGATGTCCGGCATCGCCTCTTTCGCCTGCGCTCCGAGCCCGTAGCCGGAGTCATCGACGACGAGGCACCGGTGCCGCGGATCGGCGAAGCGCTCGATGGAGCCGAGAGTGTCGAGCAGGAATTCGAAATAGACCTCGGGCCCGACCGGAACATAAATGAGGGAGGAACACGAAAGAGGCATCCATTCATTATGGATGAACGTACCGCGGAAGAGGGGCGGCGGCGCGGAGAGGCGGCGCGTCCGCGTCCTTTTTCGAGAGGAAGGGAGAGGCCAGCGGCCACTCGATCCCGATCTCCGGATCGTTCCAGAGGATGGCCCGGTCGTGCTCGCGCACGTACAGCGCGGTGCACTTGTAGACCAGGTCCGACCCCTCCTCGAGCGCGCAGAAGCCGTGGGCGAAGCCTTCGGGGATCCAGAGCATCCGGCGGTTCGCCTCCGAGAGCTCGGTGCCGTACCACTTCCCGAACGCCGGCGAGCCGACGCGGATGTCGACGGCAACGTCGAACAGCGCGCCGCGCGTGCAGCGCACGAGCTTCCCCTGCGCGTTCGGCTCCTGGTAGTGCAGGCCTCGGAGCACGCCGCGGGCGGAGTGCGAGTGGTTGTCCTGCACGAACGGCGCGGCGATGCCGTGCTCGCGGAAGCGGTCGAGGTGGTACGTCTCCATGAAGAAGCCGCGGTCGTCCTTGAAGACGTCGGGCTCGATCAGCAGCACGCCGGGGAGAGGGGTCTCGACGAATTTCACGGCGGCGGATCATAGAATGGCTGGGCATGACTGACAACGCAGCGGAGCGCCGGCGCGAGTGGCGGCTGGCGGGGATTCTCTTTTTCAGCCTCATCGCGATCGTCATCCTCTGGGCGGCCGCGCGCATCGTCTGGCCATTCATCAGCGCCATCCTCATCGGCGCGATCCTCGTCACGCTCACCTTCCCGACCTACAAACGGGTGACCGGCCGCGTCGGCGGCCGCAAGGGCCTCGCCGCTGTCCTCATGCTCCTCGGCATCACCCTCCTGCTCATCCTCCCGCTCTTCATCCTCAGCATCCTGCTCGTGCAGCAGGCCAACGGCCTCATCGAGCATCTGCAGTCGGGCAACACGCAGGCCATCCTGGCGCGGCTCGATCCGTCGCAGCACCTCTCCTTCGTGCGCCGCTACGTCCCCGGCTTCGATCCGGCCAACCTCAGTCCGCAGCGCCTCGTCCTCCCGATCGTGCGCGAGCTCCCAGGCTGGGTCGCCACTCACGGCGGCGCGGTCATCGGCAGCCTTGCAGGACTAATCGTCGGCTTTTTCCTCGTGCTGCTGGCGATGTACTTCTTCTACGTCGAGGGCGAGGCGATCATCACCGAGCTCGCCGTCCTCTCGCCGCTGCCCGAGCGCTACGACCGCGAGTTCGCCGCGCAATTCAAAGACGTCATCGACGCCACGTTCCGCGGCCACGTTTTGACCGCGCTCGCGCAGGGCGTCGTGACGACGATCGGCCTCTTCATCGCCCAAGTCCCGGGCGCGCTCTTCTGGGGCGCGGTCGCGACGGTCATCTCCCTTTTGCCGATGATCGGCGCCGCCGCGGTGTGGGTGCCGGCGGCGGTCTACCTCTACGTCAGCGCGGCGATGGGGAAGGAGCCGTACTGGCACGCCATCTTCCTGACGATCTGGGGCGTCGTGGTCGTGTCGCTGATCGACAACGTGATCCGCCCGTGGGCGATGAAAGGAAAGTCGCAGCTTCCCGCCATCCCGCTCCTCTTCGCGGTCCTGGGCGGGATGCAGGCGTTCGGCTTCGTCGGCCTCGTCATCGGGCCGCTCGTCTTCTCGCTCCTGATGTCGATCATCGACATCTACAAACGCTCATTCCGGATGCCGCACCGGCGGACCGGCGAGGCTGTCGCGTAGGCCGTACGCGTCGCGCACGATCTCGATCGGGTGCCGCGGCGTCGTCCCCGTCTCCTCGGTGACGTTGATCCCGGCGAGCAGGCAGTCCGAGGCCACGCAGTTCGCGCCGCAGCGGTCGACGGACTTGCACAACTTGCCGGCGCACTTGCGCGAGAGCACTCGACCAGGAACTGCTTGACCCGTTCGGTTTTGTGAGCCGAGAGATTGTCCAGGATGATGTGGATCTCTTTGCCTTTCGGTTGCGAGGCTACGATCGACCGGAAAAAGGCAACGAACTCTTCGCTCGTATGCCGGACCGCGGTCTTGCCGATGACCTCTCCGGACTTCGTATCAAGCGCCGCGTAGAGGGAAAGGGTTCCATGCCGGTAGTACTCGAATCCATGGCGTTCGAGGCGTCCTGGTGAGAACGGCAGGACCGGGTCAAGGCGATCGAGAGCTTGAATGGCGGTCTTCTCGTCGACGCAGAAAACCGCCGCGTGCTGCGGCGGATCGACGTACAAGCCGATCACGTCCGCAGCCTTCGTCTCGAAGTCAGGATCGTTCGAAGCCATGTAACGTTCGATCCGGTGAATCTTTGGGTTCGCCCGCTTCCACACCGTCGCCACCAGCGTGTGACTGATCCCGAGCTTCTTTCCCAGCTTTCGGGTCGTCCAGTGCGTCGATCCATCAGTCGGTTTGCGCGAGGTCCACTTCAAGATACGAGCTTCCATGGCAGGAGTCAGAACGGATCGTTTCCGCCCCTGCTGTCGCGCGTACAGCCCGGCGATGCCTCCTTCAAGGAATCGGCCCTTCCAACGGCTCACGTAGCTCCGGTTGCACCTCAACTTCGACTGGATCGAGGTGTACGGCTCACCCTCGGCCGGGATGGCGAATCAACGCTGGAACTTTCCGATCGCGTCCGTCCTCTACATCGGAGGAACGCGATGGACATTGAAAAAGCTTCTTTCGCACTCGTTTCCGCCTTTGCCGCTGGATTCGCGGTTCAACAGACACTGGAAATACTCGATGCACTTTGGTTTTCCACGTTTTCTCCGCGACGCAAGCGCCAGGTCATCGCAGCATCTTCAGCGGTTCTAGGTTTGGTGTTCGCTTTCACAGCCAACATCAGGATCCTCGGCGCACTCGGCATCAAGGTTCCCGTCGACTTCGTAGACGGCGTGATCAGCGCTCTCTTCCTCAGCGCCGGCACTGACGGCGTCAATTCACTCCTGAAATTCTTGCAATACAAAAAGGAGGAGCAGAAGGGAGAAGCGGTGAAGACACAGCAGGCGGCCGGTCTTTCGTCGGCTACGACCGAACAATTTCCCCTCGTTCTTCCTGCGCCCGCCATCCCGGCGGGACTGTGAAAGGAGCTTGCTATGGCGCGCGAGATTGACATCGATCCGAACGGCGGAGATCCCGAAGTCGTGTTGACGATGGGGCACGCCAACACCGGTGCCTTCGCCGTTAATCTTTTCGAGGCTGACCGCACGACACACCGCCAACTGGCGCAGGGTACTGCACGGAACGGAGCCGGACTGCCGATATCTCTCGGCGCTGCCGCGTCGCTGCCGAACAAGGTGCTTACCTGGGACGCAGTGGTCATTCCGGTGACCGGCTCCCGCTTCAGCGTCACATTGACCGTCCTGCAGGACGGCCGTCAGGTCACGTCGTTCACCGACTTCGGCGACGTGAATGCGGGCGATAACGTCGGCGTACTGCGCACCGGAGCGAAGCTCACCTGAAAGGAGCATGCGATGAAACTCACCTCCTTGTTGTGTGCGGCAGCTCTCGCCTTCGGCGTCGAGGTGACTGCACAGGACTTGAACACACCCGCCGATTTCTCCGTGCCGGAGTCACCCGCCTTCACAGCACTCGGGGTCGCACCGCAGACCGTGAGTCGGCCCGCCGCGCCGAGCACATTTGCTACCTCGCTGCTCAATGCCGTTGACGATCAAGGCAAACTGCAGAATGGTCTTGCTATCGACTTCACACCGTATCTGGTTTTCCAGGGGTACAAGCTCACGATCACCCAATATCGAGAGAGGTCTTCAGCCGGAGAATGGCGGCGCATCCTGGCGCATACGAATGTCTCCTTTGCTACCACGAAGCGCACCGACAGCGACACCACCCAACGACTCTCATCCGGAGTGCACTTTACTGTTTTCGATTTCGGTGATCCGCGCATGGATACCGAACTGCTCGACTGCTATGAGCAGGCTGCACTGGATATCCTCACGCTCTTGTCGCCGCCCTCACCTCGGCTTGACGCCGATAAGCCAACTATTACCTCAATGAAATCCGCTGCAGTTGCAGCCTGTGCCGTTGAAGCGGCGAAGCGGAATCGCAATCGCAGCAGCTGGATCATTGCCGCCGCTCCGATATGGGTCACTCCAACGGGTGAAGTCAACGATCTGAAGTCGGACGGAGGCGCGATCTGGACTTCGCTGGCGTATGGATTCGATGGCTTTCAGCGCGTGACGAAAAAAGAGAATGCCAATGCCGGCAGCCTCAAGCAACGCGCGCAGATCATCGTCCACGCGCGGTGGCGCACCAACGAGCACATCAAAGGCAGCGATGGCGTTGTCGTCGATCACGATAGTCGTGTTTTCGGCGCGCGATTCCGAATGACGGGGGAGAAGACGAATTCTTCCATCGAGATCTCGCGTCTTCGGGATTCAACCGTCGCCGGAGATTCGTCGAAATGGCGCGCGTTGATCGGACTGGAGCAACGAGTGGCCGAGGGTGCTTGGCTCCAGCTTTCTTTCGGTCGCGAGTCTGCGAAGGGAAACACCGGTGAACAGCTTGTGGTCAGAACGAGCTTTCGTTGGGCATTCAATGCTACACCGACGGCAAGGTAGTCAAGCAACTCGTGGACCCGCGACGCGCCAGACAGGTCGCGGGTCATACGTCACTGAGTGCGCTCCACGCCGAGAACTGTAAATGCCGCCCACGTGCTCGGATCCCGATACATCGGATCTTTCAGGAGCTCCCGCTGCGTTTCGCGAAGGGCTGTCGCGGCGGGCATGCCGCTGGAGATGTGCCGGTGTAATCGCTTTATCAGTGCCGCGGCGGATGCGTCGTCTACGTCCCACAAAGAGCCGACTACGGCCGGCACGCCGGCTATGAGGAAGGAGCGAGCGATTGCGGAAGTTCCCTCTACGTGCTCGTCGTCGGGAGCCATCGTGCTGCACGCGGCCAAGACCATCACCTTCGTACTTGTGAATCGCAGCATCGAGATTTCACGCGCGGACAACGTCATGTCCAGCATTAGTCCCGACTTCCACGGTTCGGCGCGGTCCATTCGGGCGTGCCCGGAGAACTGCACGATCTCGTAACGCGCGGCTTCGTTGCGGAAGCGCTCGGTCGTTGCCGAATTGCGGCGCAGCACGAGCGAGCGCGGATAACACCGCGCGATCGGTGCTGCCTCTGCATCCGCTGCGGGCAAGAACGGCAAGGACTCGGCCGCGGGAAGCGCAGGATTGGCGAAGACCGCGATGCTCCCCGGCGGCTTCGACGTGCTGTGCCCGGAGCGGCGTACGCAGGCAACGAACACCGCCGCACTCGGCACAATCGAAATCTCGTGCGATTCCACCAAATACTTTCCGGCGCGAAGATTCCGCAACGCGGCGAATGGCAATTGCTCGATCGCCGGATCGGGAACGACGACCAGTGCTGTCGCATGCGAGAGATTTGCGGCGATCGGCGCAATCAGAGCGTCGTATAGCCTTGCGGAGAGCGCGGACATTTCGCGCCGCGCGCCGATCGCGTGCACGAACGCGCTGACATCACGCGTGATTTCGTTCGCGCGCACGCTGCTGAAACGGACCATAAGATGCCGGCGGTCGATGACGAAGATGGCGAGGCGGTCGGGCAGCAACGCGTATGCAACGAGCAGCGTGTCGGCCCGTAGACTTTCCTGGACCGCTTCGATCGTTACCCGTTCTGGCGGAGTGGCTGAATCCGCGAGCTCATCAAGCAGCGTCCTGGCTCGGCCACGCTCCAAGTATTCGAATGCTCGCCGCGAGTCCCCTCGGCGCAGCGTAGCAGCCACGGCCTCCGTGAAGAGCTCGCGTGTATCGTCGAAAATGCCGGCGCGCAGTTCGTAGTCGCGTACGCGGCCGCGCTGCGTCTCAAGGCTGCTGATTCCCTGTTCGAAATCGGCGAGTGCAGCTTCGTCGGAATGGAGAGCCGCTCGCGCTCGGCCGCGATCGAGATAGAGCGAGGGAAGGGCGAACACACGTCCGACGCGATTCTGGAAGGCGATCGATTCCGTAAGCCGGTTGACTCCCACAGCAGGATAAGGGACAGCCACGATGCGTCCCTCGACAGCGGTGATGTCGGCCAGTAATTTCTCCCGCGATTCGGCGTTGGCCACGGACTTGGCCTGAACCACTGCCTTCCGGAGCGACGCGAACGCTGCGTCAGAGTTGCCGGACGACGCTTCCGCGGACGCGCTCCGCAAGTGTGCATGTGCCAGCAATTCCGGATCGTTCCAGAGCGTCAGCTCGATCTTCGAAATTGCTTTTGCTGTGCCCCATTGATGGCGGCGCAACTCCACCTGATTCATTGTCGCGGCGCACACCTGCAGCCGGTCCGCGTCGCCCGAGGCTGAGAAGGCCAGTGATGCACGACAGAGATGACGCCATGCCAGTTGTGGCCGACCGAGAAGTGCCAAAGACTCACCGATGAGCATCTCCGCGCTGCCCGCGAATGCATGTTCGCCGAGGCGGTCGAACTCGTCGCGCGATGCCGAGGCATTTTCAATCGCGTCGCCCCATCGGCCGTTCATGCCGTCACAGAGCGCGATCAGGTATTTCAGATGTGCAACGATCGCGTGATGTCCGACGGCACCCGTTTCGCGTTCGAGAAGGGCTGCGACCATCGCCCGTGCCGAAGCAGTCCGATTCCGGCGAATCTCGGTCATGGCAAGGTATAGCTGTGCCACACCGTCCATCGGACTGCCGCAGGCGGCGAAGTCTCTGCGCGCATTCTCGAAATTCCTCGCGGCGTCTTCAAGCATCCCCGAGCGAAAGGCCAGGCGTCCGTCGAAGTAGGCCACCTGCGCGCCGATGAGCATTTGCAGCTGACGCCGAGCACCGAGCGCGCGGAGTCGATCGGCTGCTGCGACGGCGTCGGCGAGGAGTCGTTCGCCCGACCGCGAAGCGAGCCGGTTGGCAATGACACGGGTCCGGTCTAGATAGATGTCGGCCGTGGCGTCGCCGGCCCGAAGTTTCTGCGCCCACGCGCTGAGAAACATCGTTTCGCCCCAGATCCGTGCCTCTTGGGGATGAGCGTCGATCAGGCGCTCCAGCTCCGCGGTTGCGATCGACGTGATCCGCTGCTGCGCGGCCGTCCACTGCTCCCGAGCCGTCTGTTTGTGCGAGACGGTGTCGATGTGGCGAAGTACCAGCATCGCCGAGCGCGAATCCTTCGCGGCGAACGCGCGCCATTCGGCGACTGCCGCACGCTCGAATCCGAGTTTCTCCACGATGAGCGCGCGGTTGAAATGAGCTTCCGGCAGGACGGCATCGAGCGTCAGCGCTCGGTCTGCGGCCTCGAGTGCGGCGAGGTAGTGGTCGGGATTCTTAGCAGCGTCGCCGAGGTGGATCTCCGCTGCGGCGAGGTCGCTCCACCACTCGGCGTGCGATTCGCGCGAGGCGGCGCTGCGCAGCCGTTCCACGGCGGCAAAATCCTCTCCGTCGACGAGGAGGGCCACTCCTGCGCCATGAATCGCGGCGGGAGACGTATCGCCCGTCGTCGCTTCCAGCAGCGCCTCCGCCGCGACGGTCGTACTGCTCGGCGACGGGCCGCGGATGACCGCCGCAAGAAGTTCTCGGTCACCCGATCGGAAGGCGAGGCGCGGAGCCAAGACATCCTGCCGATTCGCGAGCACCACAGCGTCTTGCAGCAATGCATCGCGCCGCAATGTGAGGAATGGTCTGCGCAGGAGCAACGCAGCAGACGCGAGAACTACCGCGACCGCGCAAAAACGGACGGCCTTTGCGCCGGATCGACGAGAGACCATAAGCAGCTCCTATGTGAACCTGCAATGATAACTCGCCGCCCGGCGCGTAGCCATTCAGGGGAGAGTCGTGCCGATACAACCATTGATGCTCGTGAACGTGTTCACCGGCCGGGAGGCGTTGGACGGAACGCTCGGCAGGAGGTCGTACACCAGCGAGAAATGGGCACTGAAGTCCTCCACTGACAACGCGGCGTTGCTCAGCGTCCGCTCGATGTCTGTAAGAAGCTGATTGCCGATGGTGATGTGATCGGTGGAGGCGGATATCTCGATGCTACGCTTGCCGAACCCGTTGCCATTGAAACTCTCGATCTCGATCACCGGTTTAACTCCGTCCTCGAATGGGATCTGGAGCTCGACCCAGTTTGCCAGACGACGGGTCGGCCATTCGGTTGGTTGGGTGAACTTGGTCGGGTACAAGCTCGACGGCCCGGCGTGAAGGTCACCAAAGTCGATGTCGAAGTACGCCGCCAATTTCTCCGGTGACGGACTGTTGTTGAAAAACTGCGCGTCCGCAAAGGCTGTCCCGGGCGTGACTTTCGAGAGATGAGGAATGCGCTCCTCGTACGTGCTCAGCACTCTCAATCCGTACTGCGGCGGCTTGGCATTGCGAATGCTGATGCGATCGCCGGACAGATGAAAGCGGTGATACGAGCCGGCTTCCCGTGCGTAAAGCTTGTCGGCGGCGAAGCGTCCCCTTACGATCGGCTCGTCGAGGATATCGATCTCCAAGTAGGGAATGTGCGGACCGTCATGACGTTCGTGAGCGTGAAGGTCGACGGGCAGCACAACGCGCTTCTGAAATTTGTCTTTTTTGTCCGGTCGCGGGTCGAGGAAGCAGCAAATGCCTGCAAAGCGAATCGTCAGTGTGCTCATTGTTCCTCCCTTTAATTCAGAAACGAGTTGTTCAAGCGGGCCCGGTTTCCACGCACATTCGGGTATTGCGCGAAGAAGTTCCGCATCTCCGGCCGAATTTTTTCCAGCAATGCGAGATAGGTGAGATCGGGTTTCTCCCGCAGAGCTTTGATGGTGTGATAGCCAAACAAAGAACGTCGCGCTCCGCCGATGTCGATTTCCACGGCTAGATTGAGCTCGCCGGCCGCGCTCACGAGCACCGGCACTGCACGCGCGTCCCATTCGCGCTGCTCAGGTGGACGCCGGCCCAAGGAACGATGCTCCAGATCGATTGGCGGCGTCACCGACATGGCGGCAGGACGGTGAGGCACGTCGCGAAGATTTACGCCTCCGGCGAAGCAGCAATCGAGGATGAACGTGGTATCGGTGTAGGGCGGTAGGTCCGCAGATTCGTAAAGCTCGAAAAGGTCGTCATCGTAGAAAGCGGCCTTGGCCAGATCGTCGCCTGGTTGGGGATATGCCAAAAGCGCCTCGTCCATGTGATCGAGGAACTCTCCGGTTTCGCCGTTGCGTTCGGGCAGCCGGATTCCGTGTCCGCAATAGACGAATACGAGCTTGTCTTCCGCTTGTCCGTCGTCGAACAGCCAATGCAGGCGTGCCACCATTTCCTCTTTGCGGGCGCGCTCATTCGCAAGGAGACGGACATTCTCGGGGAGGAATTTATACGTGTCGACGAGCAGGTTGCGCCATTCCTGGATCTCGGTATTGGGCGAGTCCAGGCCGGCGATCATGTTGCCGTAGTTCGAGATGCCGACGATCAGAGCTTTCTTGTTCATTCGTCTCTCCTTTTCCACGCGGCCACCAGACCGGCTTCAAAGGTATCGACGGACGAGCCGGAGAACTTCGTGCACAGTCAGCGGGTCAGATCGCTCGCCCGCGCCGCCGCCTCGCGCGCCCACGGTGATCCGCGCTCCAGTTGCGCAGCCTGACGGAAGTCGGCGGCTGCGTCGGTGGTGAGACCGAGACGTTGGCGGGCAACGGCGCGGTTGAAGAGGGCCGGTACGAACCGTTTATTGAGGGCAATCGCGCGCGTGGCGTCGGCAACGGCCATGCGTAACTGGTTGGCGTCCCCATTCGCGCTAGCCGCGGCGATCCGCGCCGCGGCGAGATCGGACCAGTAGCGCGGCTGCGACGGCGCACCGTTGGCGGCCGCTGCCAGAAGCCCGATCGCTGTTTCCGTGTGATCGCTGAGTAACTCGGCCACGCCGCGATCGTGCAAGTCCGCCGGTGCGCGTAACGACGCTCGTTCTACGGCGATTGCTCGTGCCACCGTTCGCAAAGTGGCAGTCTTTGCGGCTTCTACGCCGGAGGCGCTTCGAGGGTTCTCGAATCGTGAATGGGGAAATTCCGACAGCCGGCCATCGATGGGCCGAACACCCGCGGCGGCGGCGGCGGCGGCCATGCGTCGCATCGGCTGGCGGGACGCCGTCCACTGCCAAGCACCCCCACCGACTGCGAGAGCCAATGCCGCCGCCACAGCGAACTGCCAGGAACTCACCCTTCGGAGCGGTGAATTCTCTTCCTCCGCGGTGCCGTCCTCTTGTTCCTGAAGGAATCGGCTCGTTTCGCCTATCACGAAGACGCAGTCCGAGCAGTGCTTCACGTGATCGGACACGGTGTCTTGAGATGTACCGGTGAGCTTCCCCTCCATGAACAGCATCAGGACTTCCGGGGCCGGACACGACTGAAGGTGCGGAGGTAGCGTCACCGTGCCTCCTCGCTCTCTTCTTCGGCCCCCGATGTTGACGACGGACGTAAGGGGGAGTTTTCCGAACGGAAACCGAAATCGAGATCGGAGACCGGATCACCGATCAGTGCTGCGGCATGATCGAGGTTGATCCCGGCTGCTTCGAGGTATTTGCGGAACGCGGCGACGAGGTTGCCGATACGGCGGTACAAGGGTTTTGGCTCGGTCTGCATCGTCCTGGCAATATCCGCGATGCTCATGCCAGCCTCGAAGCGTAACCGGAAGAGGAGCCGCTCGGAATCGGGCAGTTGGTCGATCGCTCGGCGGATCACGGCGCCAAGGCGACGGGACGACGCAGTGCGATCGTGTTCGAAGGGGCTCGGGCCGTCGAGGTCCGCTTCACGCGTGCAGAGCTCCTCTTCGGTCAGCGCGTCGAGATCGACGATGCGCCGGCGTGGCAATCGCGCGGGTAGCATGGCGGCGATCCGCCCCGCCTCGGATCGAGTCATGGAGATGTTTCTGCGGCAGAGCGACGCGACAGCTTCATCGAGCGTCAGCCCGTCGCGGAGTATCAACGATTCCAGCGCGACCGCGTCGGCACCGAGCCGTCTCGCCTCCGACGACGCGTGCCACTTGCCCCAGAGGTGGATGCGGTAATCCAGCAGCATGCGTTGCACGACGATGGAGATATAGCCGGCAAAGTTGCACTGTCCCTTGTACTTTCGTACGGTAGCGTATTCGTTCTCGATTAGTCGGACCTTCACGTAGGAGGCGAAATCCTCGGCATCGGCATGACGAAGCCCTGCACGTCGGCATGCGTAAGCGATAGCCTGCTCGATCGTCCTCAGCTCCGCCAAGAACAGAGTCTCGCCTTCAGTTGCGTCCATTTGTTCGGAAGGAGCGATCATACAAAGGGAGTGTCGGGCGCTGCACCACCCCTACCTCTTTGCGCGCAAAAAAAGGAAACTTCATCGATCATCGACGCCGAGTACCGAAACGGACGAGCACGACTATCTTCCCTGACGGGAGCAGACCTGCGTCATCACCCGCCGCAGCTGCGAATGCCCATCTTCCATGCAATTCGGAAACGTCGCTACAGGTCCGCCAGCTGCAGTTTGAGCTCGACGGCTATCTCGCGCGCGCTCCGGAATTTGCTGCACCGATACAAGTTCCCATTTGCGCCGTATCCGCGGGCGGCTGACCTCGTGGCTGCGTTGCGCGCGGAGGCGAAGACGGGCGAGGATCAGAACCTCATCACCGATCTATTCGAGCGCGTCACGCTCTATAACCTGAAGGTCACCCAGCCGACAGCCGTCCGGCGCACGGACGGCAGGTGGGACGTGACCGTGCCGGTCGAGGCGAAGAAGATGTACGGAGACAAGGAGACGCCGCTCGACGAGCGGATTGAGGTCGGACTATTCACGGCCGAGCCGGGGCGCGACGTCTTCAACGCGGGCGTCGATCCATACAACTTCTATATCGACGGGAGCTCGACGGATAACGTGATGGCGGTGAGGTGAGCGTCAGGATTGTATGGTGACGCCACGACTGCGCGTGAGGAGGCCCCATGAGTGACTCCCCCAAGTGGACCCGCCGCAGCTTTCTGGAAGCCGTCGGCCGCGCGGGAGGTGCGGCGGCGGTTTACGAGACGATGGTGGCGATGGGGATGATTCGCGTCCCCGAGGCCTTTGCGGGGCCGCCGCAGATCGGGCGGTGCGGCAACGGCCAGCGGGTCGCCATCCTCGGCGCGGGCATCGCCGGGCTCACGGCCGCGTACGAACTGCTTCAGGCCGGGTACAAGGTCACGATCTTCGAGGCGAAGGAGCGCGCGGGCGGGCGCAGCTTCACCGTGCGCAGCGGCGACACGATCAGGGAGAACACCGGCACGACGCAGCTCTGCAAGTTCCCCGATGACCCCGACTTCTACCTCAATGCGGGGCCGGGCCGTCTTCCCTATCACCACACCGCGATCCTGCACTACTGCACGCTCTTCAACATTCCGCTCGAGGTGTACACCATGATGTCGCGCGCCAACTACTTCCAGCGCGACGGGTCGTGGAACGGTGCCTCCATGGTGAACCGGCGCATCGCCAACGACACCCGCGGCTGGATCTCGGAGCTCCTCGCCAAGTGCGTGAAGCGCGGCAGTCTCGATACCGAGCTGTCGAAGAAAGGCGTGGACCGGGATCAGTTCCTCAACCTCCTCACCGTCTTCGGCGACGTCGATCCGGGCGACAACTACGACTACCTCGGCTCGTCGCGTTCCGGCTACCTCGTGCAGCCGGGCATCACCTCCTGCGGCGAGCTCCTGGAGCCGCTCACCCTCCACGACCTGGTTCGGTCCAACTTCTGGAACCATCGCTTCTACCAGGCGGAGGAGTACGAGTGGCAGCCGACCCTCTTCCAGCCCGTTGGCGGCATGGACAAGATCTGGCGCGACGGCTTCCTGCCGCGCGTCAAGGCTGATGGGGCGAATATCGAATACGGGTGCGAAGTGAGGGATGTGAGAAACGTGTCCATCGGCGGCAAAGAGCAGATCGAGATCGTCGGCCGCGATGCGGGCGGCACAGTTAAGGGCATCTTCGACTGGTGCATCTCCACGATCCCGCTGCCGATTCTCGCGAAGATCTCGAACAACTTCAGCGAGGCGTACCGCTCGGCCATCCGGAACGTGATCTTCGAGCCGACGGTAAAGGTCGGATGGCAAACCAAAACCCGCTTCTGGGAGACGCAGGACGAGATGTACGGCGGCATCTCGTATACGACCGATCCGATCACGCAGATCTGGTATCCGTCGTGGGCGTACTTTTCGACGAAAGGCGGCATCCTCACCGGCGCCTACAACTACGACGAGGTGTGCGGGCCCCAGAACGCGACGGACTTCGGAAAGATGTCTCCGGAAGAGCGGCTCAAGAAGGCGTGGGCCGGCTTGAAGAAGGTGCACCCGAAGATCACGGAGGACGATGTGCCGATCGATCGCGGGATCTCGATCGCCTGGCAGAACGTTCCGTACCAGCTCGGCGGCTGGGCGAAAGACTGGGGCTGCGGCAGCGTCACGGAGTGCAAGAACGGCACGAAAGTGGTCACGGAGAAGATTCCGGCGATTCTGCTGAAAGGCGAGGGGCGCTTCTGGGTGGCGGGCGATCAGGTGTCCTACCTCTCGGGCTGGCAGGAAGGCGCGGTGCGCTCGGCGTGTCACGCCATCGAAGGCATCGCGGGCAAGGAATGCCGGTGCGAGCTCGGGGAGACGAAGCAGTTCTTCGGCGTGGCGGCGAAGAAGTCCATCCGGAAGGCGCCGAGCGTCCGAAGACGGACACGCGGGCTACCGTAGTTCGCGCGCGCCCAGGCCTTGCCGCGTTGCGACACGGGGGTCCTTCGGCGTCTACGCGCCTCTGGATGACACGAGCGGCAGCGGAACGCGCGTGTCATTCCGAGCACAGCGAGGAATCCCCCGCCGACGGCAGGGCCGTGTGCGCACGCGCCCGCCCGGTTGTTACAACTGAAACGAAATCTCCCTCGGCCGTCACTATTTAGCTAACACAACCCCCCGATTTCCCGTCCAAGGTGTGAAAAAGGGGAAGCCGGGCCGATACTTTAGGGTTAAACCGGCGTCCAAACCGAAAAGATCATGCGCGCTTTCACCGCTGCCGCAGTCATTGTTCTGGCCAGCGGATGCTTTTTCGGCTACCGCGAGGCACCGAAACGTCCGCACACCCACCCCGGAACCTTCGTCGACGACATGGTCCTGACCGGCGAGCTCAACGCTGCCTCCGGCTCCACCATCGCCATGCCGCGGCTGCCGTCGTGGCAGACCTCCATCAAGTGGATAGCCACTGACGGTGCGCAGGTGAAGGAAGGCGACCCCGTCGTCGAGCTCGACAACGGGCCGTTCTCCAGCAACCTCGACGCGAAAAAGCAAGCCGTCGTGCAGGCCACGCAGCAGCTCACCCAGAAACGCGCCGAGTGGGCGGCGGACATCGCTCAGAAAGAGCTCGAGGCGGAGCGGAAACGCGTCGACCTCGACAAGGCCAAGCTCGACGCCGCCGTGCCGAAGGAAGTGCTGTCGCTGCGCGAGTACGAGGACCGGCAGACGAAGTTCAAGCGCGCCACCGTCGAGTTCGAGAAGGCGCGCGACCTCCTCCGCTCGCAGAAAGCCGGCGTGCAAGCCGATGCGGCGAACGAGCAGGTCGCCCTCGACCGCGCCCGCCGCGAGCTCGACGAGGCCGAGGGGGCCATCGTCGCCCTCACCCTGCGCGCGCCGCGCGGCGGGCTCGTCGTCATCAAGGACCATCCGTGGGAGGGGCGCAAGTTTCAGGTCGGCGATCCGGCGTGGGTCGGCTTTCCGCTCGCAGCCATTCCCGAGCCGTCGTCGCTGCGCGTCGAGGCGGCGCTCGCCGACGTCGATGACGGCCGCGTGCGCGTCGGCATGCCCGCGCGCGTCATCCTCGACGCCTATCCGTCGACGACGTACACCGGGCGTGTGACCGAGATCTCCGCCGTCGCGCAGGAAAGCGCGAGGGCCTCGATGCGCCGCGCCTTCCGCGTCATCGTCACGCTCGACAAGATCGAGCCGGGGCGCATGCGGCCGGGCCTGTCCGCGCAAGTCATCATCCGCCGCGACGAGCGGCCGAACGCGACGTTGATCTCGCGCGCCGAGATCGCCGGCCGCAAAGACCTCAAGCTCGGCCCCTGCAACAACCAGGAATGCGTGGTGCTGCAATGATCCGTCTCCGTTATCTCATCCCCTTTGCCGTGGCCGTGCTCCTCATCGGCGGCGCATGGACGTTCCGCAACCAGCTCGCGGCCGACCGGCAGGGCGAGTGGGTGAACGTCTCGCGCGGCGACCTGGCCACCGGCGTCGACGTCACCGGCACGCTGGCGTCGGCCGAGGCGGGGAGCTTCGGTCCGCCGCAGCTCGGCGACGTGTGGGACTACAAGATCTCCATGATGGCGCCCGAGGGCACCGAGGTGACGGCCGGCATGCCCATCCTAGGCTTCGACGTCAGCGAGCTGCAGAAGCGCCTCGACGAGAAGACGGCGGAGAGCGAGCAGGCGCGCAAGGAGATCGAGAAGCGCCGCGCCGACCTCCGCCTCAAGCGCGAGGACGAGCGGCTCAACCTGGCCGAGGCGCAGGCGAAGCTGCGCAAGACCGAGCTGAAGCTCGAGACGCCGTCGGACATCATCGGCGTCAAGGAGCGCAAGCAGGTCGAGCTCGATTTCGCCCTGGCCAAGCGCGAGGTCTCGCAGATCGGCGCGCGCATCAAAGACCTCGAGAGCGCCGCGGCCGCGGAGATCGCTCTGTTGCAGAGCAAGTTCCAGCGTGCCTCCGAGATCGTCGCCGAGACGAAGGACTCCATCCAGAAGATGACCGTGCGCGCCCCGCGCGCCGGCACCGTGGTCTATTCGCAGAACTGGCGCGGCGAGAAGAAGAAGGTCGGCGACACCTGCTGGAAGGCCGAGCGGGTGATGGAGATCCCCGACCTGAAGCGGATGATCGCCAAGGGCGACGTCGACGAGATCGACGCCGGCAAGGTCGCGGTCGGCCAGCGCGTGACGTTGCGCCTCGACGCGCATCCGGACGACGAGATCCGCGGCACGATCTCCCGCGCCGCCACGACGGTGCAGCTGCAGCAGAACACCCGCGATCCGCTGAAGGTGCTGAAGGTCGAGATCCAGCTCGACAAGAGCGATCCGGCCACGATGCGCCCGGGGATGCGCTTCCAGGGCACGATCGAGCTGGCGCGCTCGAAAAACGCCATTCTCGTTCCGCGCGAGGCGGTCTTCGTCTCGCCCAAGGGCGCCACCGCCGTCCGCCGCGGCGTCCTCGGCGTCGAGACGGTCACGCTGAAGGTCGGCAAGCAGAACGACAAGGTGGTGGAAGTGTTGGGCGGCCTGGGGGATGGGGACCGGGTGCTGATTCCGAAGAAGGCTGACGAAAAGGAGAAGTCGTGAAGCGAATCGCGCTTGGACTTCTCCTCGCCGCCGCCTGCCATCGCGGCGCCGACGTCCCGGTCTACAACGTCGTCCCCACGCGCTTCGCGCGGCGCGTGACGGCCGAGGGGAACCTGAAGGCGAAGAATGCGGCGACGGTGAACGCGCCGCAGCAGGCGGACTTCGGCCCGCTGAAGGTGGCCTGGATCGCGGACGACGGCACGCTGCTGAAGAAGGGCGACCTCGTGGCGCGCTTCGACGCCACCGACTTCAACCTCCTCCTGCGCACCGGCAACGAGGATCTGGCCACGGCCGGCAACAAGCACACGAAGACCGACGTCGACTCGAAGACGACGCGCACGAACCTGCAGCGCGACGCCAAGCAGGCCGAGGCCGAGCTGCTGTCGGCGCGCATGTTCCGCTTCGACGACGCCGAGGTCTTCTCGCGCTACCAGCGCATCGAGTCGCAAGTGGACGAGCAGTTCGCCTCGGACAAGAAGACGCACGCGAATGCCGTCATGGGCGTGCGCGAGACGCTGTCGGCCGCCGACCTTGCCCTCATCGAGATCGAGAAGAAGAAGGCGGACCTCAAAGTCCGCAACGCCACGCAGGGACTGAGCTCGCTGGAAGTGCGCTCGCCCTACGACGGCATCCTCGTCCTGCAGCGCGACTGGCGCGGCGACGTGCCGCGCGTCGGCTCGACGCTCTGGCGCGGCTCGCCGATCGGCGAAGTGCCCGACCTGCGCGAGATGAAAGCCGAGGTCTTCGTGCTCGAGGCCGACGCCGCCGGCATCGCCGTCGGGCAGAAGGCCACGGTCACGCTCGAGTCGCAGCCAGGCGTCGCATATACCGGCAAGATCTCGCAGATCGACAAGCTGGCCCGGCCACGCTTCCGCAACGTGCCCGTGCAGTACTTCGGCGTCACGGTGATGCTCGACAAGACCGATCCGAAGTTGATGAAGCCGGGCGCGCGCGTCAAAGCGGTGCTGCAGGTCGAGGACATCTCCAACGCCTTCTCCATCCCGCGGCAGACGCTGTTCGAGAAGAACGGGAAGAAGGTCGTCTACCGCAAGCACGGCTCGAAGTTCGATCCGGTCGAGGTGACGATCCTGACCTCTACGCCGGGCCGCGTGGTGGTGACGAAGGGCATCGGCAAGGGCGACGAGCTGGCGCTCGTGAACGTGAACAAGAATGATTCCCACTGAGATCTTCTCCACGGCGCTCGGCAACCTCGCCGCGCGCAAGCTGCGCACGGCCCTGACGATGCTCGGCATGGTCTTCGGCGTCGGCGCCGTGATCGCCATGCTCTCCATCGGCGCGGGGGGCGAGAAGAAGGCGCTCGAAGCGATCGGCCGCCTCGGGCTGCAGAACGTCCTCGTCAAGGCGAAGGAAGTGAAGCCGGAGGACCGGCAGGAGCTGCGCAAGAAGTCGCTCGGCGTCTCGCTGCGCGACGGCGAGGCCATCGCCGAGGCGGTGCCGAACGTCGAGCGCGTCTTTCCGCGCGTGGAGGTGAAGGCGTACAAGATCCTGGCCACGGGCGGCAAGGCCAAGGGGAAGGTCCTCGGCCTCTCGGCCGACTACGCGGCGGTGGCCGACGTGCCGATCGCCGAGGGACGCTTCTTCGACAAGCAGGACCAGGCGCAGCACGCGCAGGTCGCCGTGGTGGGGCCGTCGATCCGCCGCGATCTCTTCGGCTACGGCCCGGCCATCGGAAAGCTCGTGAAGATCAACGACGTCTGGCTCGAAGTGATCGGCACGCTGCGCGGCGACGGCGTGGAGAAGGAGATTTGGATCCCGGTGTCGACGGCGATGCGCAAGTTCGACCGCGATCCGCTCGACGCGCCGGTGGACGAGCTGGTGGTGAAGGTGAAGGACGGCGTGTCGACGAAGGAGACGGCGGACCTGATCCGGCCGCTGCTCGACCGGCTGCACGGCGGCGCGGACGACTACGAGATCGTGATCCCAGAGGCTCTGCTCGAACAGCGCCGGCAGACGCAGCGGATCTTCAACATCGTCATGGGCTCGATCGCCGGGATCTCGCTGCTCGTCGGCGGCATCGGCATCATGAACATCATGCTGGCCTCGGTGATGGAGCGGACGCGCGAGATCGGCGTCCGCCGCGCCATCGGGGCCCGCCGCGTCGACATCCGCGCGCAGTTCGTGATCGAGTCGTTCGCCATCTCGCTCCTCGGCGGCGTGACGGGGGTGATCATCGGCATCTTGCTGGCCAAGATTGTCGCGGCATACGCCGGGTGGCCGACGGTGATCACGTTCACGTCGCTGATTGTCTCGACGGGCGTGTCGATGACGGTGGGGCTGGTGTCGGGGCTGTACCCGGCCACGCGCGCGGCGGAGTTGGATCCGATCGAGGCGTTGAGATACGAGTAGAGGTTGTCAGGTTGTTAGGTTCTTAGGTTCTTAGGTTCTTAGGTGCGGTTGAATGGCCAGCTTAAGAACCTAACAACTTAAGAACCTAAGCCCCCGTCTCACTCCATCCGCTGATACGTGTTCTGCAGCGAGTCCTGCGTGATGTGGGCGGCGCCGCCGCTCTTGACCACGATGTCGTTCGTCGGCGTCTCGACGACGTAGCTCCATCCGCACGGGAGGGTAAGCTTGCGGGCGAGGTTGGCGAGTTGGCCGATCGTGAGCGTCGGATCGACGGTCCGCGAATACGACTGCATGATGTACGTGCGCGCGGGGCTCGCATTCGCGTCCACGAGTTTGTACACGGGCCTGTTCGCGAGGTACGTGTAAACGGTGTTGCGAACGATGGTGGTCTCCGTGTACGGCCGTTGCGTGTGGCTGGCGAACCAGGCGCCCGGAGGGAGCTCGGCCGTCGCGATCGGTTTCATCTCCAGGCCGTCGATCGACATCGAAGTGCTCTGCGTGTCGATCGTGACCTCGTCCATCACCCAAGCCCGCGGTCCGTTCATGATCACTTCGTCGATTTGATACTCGCGGATGAGATTCTTCGGATCGATGGCCTCCCATTTCGCCGGCGGACAAAGGTTCAGAGTGGTCGTGTTGTAAACGCACGCCGTTGCCTGCTGCCCGACAGCGTGCATCAACAGGATCTCGCAATAACGATAGTCGCGCCTTTTGGTCAACAGTGTTGGAGGATCGACCTTCTTGAGCTCGCAGGGCAGCGGTTTTCTCTGCGGCGAAGGAGCGGCGAGGGCGAAGAGAACCGCGAGGGCGACCGCGAGCTCTGACATAATTCCTGGTTTCGTGCAAACTAAGAACCAGGAACTAAGAACCTCATGAGAGTCCTCGCCCTCCTCGTTTTCGCGGCGAACCTCGCTGCCGCGCCTCCAGACGCCGAGATCAGGAAGATCCTCACCGATCGCATCGACGTGCAGAAGCAGGGCGACGCGATCGTCGTCGGGGTGATCGACGCGAGCGGACGCCGCGTGATCGCACACGGCGGCGCGGACGGCGACACGCTGTTCGAGATCGGCTCCGCGACGAAGGTCTTCACGTCGCTCCTCCTCGCCGACGCCGTGCAGCGCGGCGAGGTCGCGCTCACGGATCCGGTGTCGAAGTTTCTCCCCGCCGAGGTGAAGGTGCCGGAGCGCGGCGGCAAGAAGATCACGCTCATCGATCTGGCCACGCACACGTCCGGCCTGCCGAGTCTGCCGTCGAATCACAGGCCGAAAGACCTGTCGAATCCGTACGCCGACTTCACTGTGCAGCAGCTCTACGACTTTCTCTCGCACTACGAGCTGCCGCGCGACATCGGCGCGCAATACGAATACTCGAACCTCGGCGCGGGTCTGCTCGGACACGCGCTCGCGCTGCGCGCGAACACGAGCTACGAGGATCTCGTGCGGAAACGCATCCTCGATCCGTTGAAGATGAAGAGCACCGCCATCACGCTATCCGAGGCGATGAAGAAACGCCTCGTCGCCGGACACGATCCGACCGGCGGCATCGTGAAGAACTGGGACATCCCGACGCTCGCCGGCGCCGGCGCGCTGCGCTCGAGCGCGAACGATCTGCTCGAGTTTCTCTCCGCGGAGCTCGGCTTCACGAAGTCACCGCTCGCGGCTGCGATGACCGCGCAACTGGCCACGCGCCGCCCGACCGGCATGCCAACGATGGAGATCGCCCTCGGATGGCACGTGTTGAAGACCCCGTCCGGCGCGGAGATCGTCTGGCACAACGGCGGCACGGGCGGCTATCGCTCGTTCATCGGCTTCGATCCGAAGAAACGCGCCGGTGTGGTCGTGCTGTCGAACCGCTCCACGATGGCGGGCGTCGACGACATCGGCCGCCATCTGCTCGATCCCTCCCTGCCGCTGCTCGAGCCGCCGAAGGTGCGCAAGGAGATCGCGGTCGACGAGAAGATCCTCGAGCGCTACGTCGGCACGTACGAGCTCGCGCCGACGTTCGCCATCGCGGTCACGCGCGAAGGCAATCACCTCTTCGCACAGGCCACCGGCCAGCCGCGCTTCGAGATCTTCGCCGAGACGGAGCGCGACTTTTTCCTGAAGGTCGTCGACGCGCAGATCACGTTCGATGTCGATGCCGAGGGCCGCGTGACCGGAATGGTGCTGCACCAGAATGGGCAGAATGTGCCGGGGAGGCGGAAGTGACGGAGTCGGTTCTTAGTTCTTGGTTCTTAGTTCTTGGTTTTCGTCGAAACTAAGAACCAAGAACGAAGAACTAACAACCTCATGGCGTCGCTAGGCTGGAACCATCTCACGGAAGATGACAAACGCACGATCGCCCGCGGCGTCCGCGACGGCGTCGCCTATGGCGGGCCGTATCACGCCGAGATCTATCCGGCCGACCGCTGCAACATCGACTGCTTCTTCTGCTCGACCGCGGCCATCCGCGGCAACGACGAGCTGCCGCTCTCGCGCATCGAAGAGTTGATGGCGGAGTTGAAGGAGGCCGGTACGCGCTCCGTGCGGCTGGCCGGCGGCGGCGAGCCGCTCTTTCACCGCAAGACCAAGGACATGCTGCGCGCCATCGCCGCGGCGAAGCTGCCGATCGAGAACATCACCACCAACGCCGTGCTCCTCGGCGACGAGGTCGCGCAGATCCTCCTCGACCGCTGCGACGAGATCACCATCAGCCTCAACACCGCCGACCCGGAGTCGTACGCGTCGATGATGCAGACGCCGGCGCGCAACTTCGAGCGCGTGGTGACGAACGTCCGCAATCTCCTGGCGGCGCGGCGGCGCCAGGGCGCGAAGTCGCCGCTCATCGAGCTGCAGTTCCTTGTCTGGCGCGACAACTACAAGACCATCCCGCGCATGTACGAGCTGGCGCGCGAGCTCGACGTCGACTCGATCATTTTCAACGGCCTCGGGTTTCTGAAGCCCGATCAGATGATGAGCGCCGACGAGACGGCGGAGATGATGCGCCTCTACGAGCAGGTCGTGCGCATCGACGAATACCGCCGCATCGCCATCATCGACAGCTACGAGCAGGACATCCGCCCGCAGCTCGCGGAGATGAACGCGCGCCTCGTCGCCGAGCGGCAGGCCCTCGGCACGCTCGGCCGCCTGGCGCACTTCGTCACGCGCCGCGACGTGCCGCTGGTTCAGAAGATCCAGCACCACCGCCGCGTGGCCAAGCTGCAGAAGATCGACCGCGAGCTGGCCGGTCTCGACGAGCCCTGTCTCATCGGCTGGCACTCGCTCGTCGTGCGCACCACGGGGATGATCGCGCCGTGCTGCATCCTGCAGGCAAGCCCGCTCGGCAACATCTTCAAGCAGTCCCTGCGCGAGGTCTGGTACGGCGACGACTACGCGCGCTTCCGCCGCGAACTGTCGCGGATCATCCGCGAGCGCAATGCGTGGTCGCACGACGCCGAGGCGGACCGCACCGTGGTGCCGATGTGCGGCGGGAAAGCCGCCGAAGTCTGCCCGATCAAGAGCTTTTATTACCGAACTGACGTGCCGTTCGTGCGCGCGATTCAATAAAATCGCGCGCGCTATGCGCCGCCTGTTCCTTCTTCTCCTCTTCGTCGCCGCCGCCGCGAATGCGGCCATCGCGCCTCTCGACTACCGCCACCGCATGCTCGCGAACGGCCTCGATTTCTACTCCGTCGAGGACCACTCCACGCCGGCGGTCGGCATCCAGATCGCCTACCGCGTCGGTTCGAAGGACGATCCCGCGCACCGCAGCGGCTTCGCGCACCTCTTCGAGCATCTGATGTTCAAGTCGACCGCGCACATGAAGGCGGAGATGATGGACCGCCTCACCGAGGACGTCGGCGGGGAGAACAACGCCTCGACCGGCGACGACGTCACGATCTACTACGAGACCGTGCCGTCGAATTACCTCCGCACGCTCCTGTGGGCCGAGGGCGACCGCATGTCGTCGCTCAACGTCGACGAGGCCAACTTCAAGTCCGAGCGCGAAGTGGTGAAGGAAGAGTTCCGCACCGGCGTGCTCGGGCCGCCGTACGGCCTCTTCTACTACTCCATCGACAAAGACTCGTACGCGACGCATCCGTACAAGCGGCCGACCATCGGATCCATCGAAGATCTGGATGCCGCCACGCTCGCCGACGTGCAGGCCTTCCACCGCACCTTCTACCGCCCCGACAACGCCATCCTCATCGTCTCCGGCGACTTCGATCCGAAGCAGCTCGACGCCTGGGTCGACCAGTACCTCGGCTCGATCCCGAAGCCGTCGGCGCCGATTCCACGCGTGACCGCGCCGGAGCCGCCGCGCGCGAAGGAGAAGCGCTTCGACGAGCACGGCCCGAACGTGCCACTGCCGGCAATCGCGATCACGTGGCTGATCCCGCCGGCATCGAGCGCCGACTCCGAGCCGCTGACCATCGCCGAGGCGGTGCTCGGCGCCGGCGAGTCGTCGCGTCTGTATCAGTCGCTCGTCTATCGCCAGCAGATCGCGCAGGACGTCAGCGCCGACGCCGACCTCCGCATGAGCACGGGACTCTTCGCCGTCACGGCGACGCTCGCCAGCGGCAAATCCACCACCGCGGTGGAGAAGGCGCTGCGCAGCGAAGTGAAGAAATTGATCGACGGGAACGTCACGGCCACGGAGCTGGAGAAGGCGAAGAACTTCGTCATCACCGCCGCGCTGCGCCGCCGCGAGACGACGCTCGGCAAAGGCTCGGGCATTCGCGACGCCGTGATCTATCACAACGACGCGAGCTACGTGAACCGCGGGCTGGACCGCCTGCAGGCCGTCACCGCCGCCGACGTGCAGCGCGTGGCGAAGAAGTACCTGGCCGGGAAACCGGTGGTGATTACGTACACGGCCGGAGGTGCCAAGTGAACGCGCTGCTGCTTGCATTGCTCGCAGTCGCACAAATCGAAACGACGCCGCCCCCGCCCGCGCCGCCGCGGCCGGTGCAGATCCCGAAGCCGGCGGAGATGACGCTGCCGAACGGGCTGCACGTGATCGTCGTGGAGAAGCACGGCGTGCCGCTCGTGGCCGCGCGCCTCCTGGTGAGGAGCGGTACGGAGGCCGATCCGGCCGAGCTTCCCGGTCTCGCGGAGATGACGGCCACGCTCTTGACGAAGGGGACGAAGACGCGCAGCGCCGAGCAGATCGCGCGCGAAGTGGAAGCCCTCGGCGCGACGCTCGACAGCGGTGCGGGATGGGACAACTCCTTCGTGGCCGTGAGCGTGATGTCGTCGAAGCTGCCGAAGGCGATGGGCTACATGGCCGACGTCGTGCGCAATCCGACGTTCTCGAACGAGGAGCTGGAGCGGGAACGGGCGCAATTGCTCGACTCGATCCGCGTCGCCCTCAAGCAGCCGCGGTCGCTGGCGCGCCGCGTGGCCGCGCAAGTCGTCTTCGGCGGCCTGACCTACAGCCGCATCGGCGCGACGCTGGAGTCGGCGCAGAAGATGAAGCGCGCCGATCTGGTGGCGTTCCACAAACAGCACTATGAGCCGTTCAATGCCATGCTCGTCCTCGCGGGCGACATCACGCCGGCCGCGGCGACGAAGCTCGCCCAGGAGCACTTCGGCTCGTGGAAATCGGACGAGACGGGCGGGCACGGCTTCGTGCCGGGGCAGTACCCGGGGCCGCGCGTGGTCGTGGTCGATCTGCCGAACGCGGGGCAGGCGGTGGTGGCTGTGTCGCGCATCGGCCTGGCGCGCAAGGATCCGCAGTACGTGCTCGCGCAGGTCGCGAACTCGGTCCTCGGCGGCGGCTATTCGTCGCGCCTCAATCTGGAGATCCGCGTCAAGCGCGGCCTGACTTACGGCGCCGGCAGCAGCTTCGACTTCCGCGCGCAGCAGGGCCCGTTCACGGCCATGGTGCAGACGAAGAACGAGTCGGCCGCGGAGGTCGCGCACCTGATCGTCGGCGAGATGACGAAGATGGCCGCGGAGCCGGTGCCGGCCGACGAGCTGGCGCCGCGCAAGGCCACGCTGATCGGCCAGTTCGCGCGCTCGCTGGAGACAAACGCGGGCCTGGCGCGCCGCGTCGGCGAGCTGGCACTGTACGACATCAAGCTCGACGAGATCGAGCGCTACATCCCGTCGATGGAGTCGGTGACGGCCGCGCAGGTCGAGCAGTTTGCGAAGGAGCACTTCGGCGGCGCGTCGTCGATCGTCATCGTCGGCGATATGAAGAAGATCGACATGGCAGGGCTGAAGAAGGAGTTTCCGGACGTTCAGGTCTGGAAGGCGAGCGAGGTGAAGTAAAGTACTGCCCATGCGAAAAATTTGGGCGGTCCTCGCGTTGCTCGTTCTCTGTGCGTCGAACGCCTTCGCCTGGGGTCAGGAAGGCCATCGCATCGTCTGCCGCATCGCGTATGACCTGCTGTCGACGAAGGACAAGCACACGGTCGACGCGTTGACGAAGAGCTACAAGACGCCGCCCGGCACCGACCTGCAGATCGAGAGCTATCCCGATGCGTGCATCTTTCCCGACGAGGCGCGCTCCAAGGCGGTGAAAGCGGAGGCGGACAAAGTCGCCGACAGCCCCTGGCTGCACTTCAAGCAGTTCAACAAGCAGCACTTTCTCAACGTCGCCCGCAGCGAGACGAAGATCTCGGAGTCGGACTGCCACGACGACTGCGTGCTCAGCGGCATCGCCTCGCAGGCGAAGCTGCTCAAGAGCGGCGCGAACGGTCAGGAGCGCGCCGAGGCGCTCATCTTCCTCGGGCACTTCGTCGGCGACGTCCATCAGCCGCTGCACATCAGTTTCGAGAGCGATCAGGGTGGCAACCTGACCCGGCCGGTGACCGGCGACTTCTATCCGATTCCGAAGAAGCGCCCCGGCGAGATGAAGGAGCCGCAACTGAATCTGCACTCGGTGTGGGACAGCGGGATCCTCCGCAAAGCGATCCCGGCGACGGGGTGGAAGCCCTTCGCCGACCGGCTATCCAAGAAGATCACGAAGGCGCAGAAGAAAAGGTGGGCCGCCTCGAAGCCGCTCCAGTGGGCGCAGGAGTCGTACGACATCACCACGTCGAAGGACATGCAGTACTGCAAGCGAGACAGCGCCGGATGCGAGGAATTTGGCGACGGCCGCGTGCTCGGCGCGTCGTATCAGCACGAGTTCATTGGCGTCGTCGACAAGCGGCTGCAGGAGGCGGGTGTGCGGTTGGCGGCGATGATTCACCAGGCGTTATCGCACTAACCCCCGCTTCGTCGTCAGATACACGGCGAACGAGCCGAGCCAGTGGCCGCCTTCGTAGTGCTCGCCCGTCACCGAGGCGAGGCCGGCGTCGCGGTGCGCCTTCGCCATCGCGGTTAGGGCGGCGCGGCGGGGGCTCGACGCCGGCAGGCCGAAGACGATGCCTTCGAGCATCCAGGCGCGGCTCAAGTTCAGGCCATCGAGGTGCGCGAGGCGCGGGTCGCTCGGGTCGGTCACGACCTCGGGCTTGATCGCGAGCACCGGCAGGAACTTGTCGAACCACGCCGCGAACTCCTTCGGCGGCATCACGCGGCGCATCGCATCGGCCTCGGCGAGGCACGGCGAGAGGAAGTCCTCGCCCGATGGCTCGTAGGCGATCGGGCAGTTGCGGTCTCTCGAATAGAATTCGCGGATCTTCGACGCCACGAGCGGGTCGCGGCCGTAGTCGTAAATCAGTCCGAGGGCGAAGGCGGTCTGCGAATGCTCGCCGCTGCGGATCGGATGCGACAGCTTCGGAAGCCACGTCTTCAACCGATCGACCGCGGCGTTCTCCAGCGGCTGTAGCGTCGCGGAGAGCTCCGGGTCCCACTCGCGCAGCTCCGCGGCGAGCTGCAGCAGCCAGGCCAGGCCGTACGGCCGCTCGAAGCTCGCGCGTCCTTCGCCGCGCAGGTACTGCACTTCTTTCGCGATGTGCTCCGGCGTGATGCTCTCGCGCAGCGCCGCGCGCGCCTCGGCGGCGAACGGCGCGTCGGGGAACGTCCGCGCCAGGCGCGCCAAAAGCCAGTGCCCGTGCACGGAGGAGTGCCAGTCGTAGCAACCGTAGAACGCCGGCGTGAGCTCGCGCGGCGGCGCCACGTCTTTGTCCGACGTCATCGAGTGCGAGATCTTGTTCGGATACTCCTTGTGCACGCAGGCGAGGGCGAGCCTGGCGAAGCGCTCCGCGGCCTTCGCATCGAAGTCGGCGGCGCGGGCGGTGGTGGGGAGGAGGAGAAGGAGGGCGAGCGTCAGGCGCGTCATCGGTGAACGTGCATCACGATATACCCGATGAGCGCCAGGGCGATGACGAGGATGACGATGATGGCCACGAGGCTCTGGCGCGAAGAGCCGCTCGAGGCGCCCTCCTCCACGATCACCTTGCGGCGGACGTATTCGTCGTCGTCACGGTCCGGCATCGCCGGATGAGGCAGCAAGGGGAGTGCCACTCGACGCCATCAGCCGCGACGTCCAGGCGAAGATCGGAATCGAGAGGCAGCTCAGCGCCGCCGCGGCCAGGAACGCGCGCCCGAGGCCGTAGCGCTGGCCGATCGCGCCGAGCACAAACGAGCCCGTGGCGATGCCGGTGTCGAACGCCCACATGATCGAGCCGAACGTCCGCGCGCGCCGCGCGGGGTCGGTGTTGTTGAGGATGAACGTCGCGATGGCCGGGTACGCGGCGCCCCAGCCGATGCCGAAGACGATCGCCGACAGCGCCATGAGCTCGCGGTTCCACGCGAACGCCAGCATCGCGAACGCCACCGGCACCAGCGCCAGCGCCGGGTAGAGCAGCACCTTCGTCGGGAAGCGGTCGAACATGTGCGAGAAGAAAACGCGCAGGATGACGATCGTGATCGCGTACACCGTCAGATAGATCGACTTCGGCTCGACGTGCCGCTGCACGGCGAGAAGTGCCGCGTAGCTGGTGATGCCGCCATAGCCGACCGACGCCACCGTCATCGTCAGCGTGATGCGGATGACCTTCCAGTCCCACGCCTCGGCCAGCGCGCCTTGGTGCCGCTCGTGCGGCTTGATCGGATCGTGGATGAAGAGCGCGCCGGCGGTCATGATCAACGACAGCGCCGCCATCTCCAGGCAGAGCGTCAGCCATCCGAAGTGAAAGACCCACAGCCCGAACGCCGGCGCGATCGAGACCGCCATCACGCTGGCCAGACCCCAGTAGGCGATGCCCTGCGTGCGCCGCGACTCGGGGATGTAGTCGGTCATGATCGCGGACGACGACGATAGAAGTCCCGACCAGAGCGCGCCGTGCACGACGCCGACGGCGAGTAGCACGCCGATGTTCGTGATGACGCCGTAGGCGACGGAGAAGACGCAGAAGGCCAGCGACGCGACGAGGAGCAGGCGCCGGCGCCCGACGCGGTCCGCAATCGTCCCCATCAGCGGCGCGGAGAAGGCGCTGGCGAGCGTGTACACCGACAGGAACCAGCCGGCCGCGGCGGTGGAGCCGCCGAGGTCGATGATGCGGAACGGGATGGCCGGCAGCAGTTGGAACGCCGAAAAAAAGGTGACGAAGGAATAGAGCCAGAGGCTGGCGAAGCGCGGCGTGATCAGGCGTTCGGGGGCGGCCATGGACGGCGGATTTTACTGAGAATCGAGAGCGTTACCGGCTGCGTCATGAAGGTGAAGCGGGCAGCGAAGTACGGGTTCTGTTCGGGCGTGCGCATCGCCGACCTCAAGGTCAAGCGTTTCGCCGCCGCGGGCGGGCGCGGCGCGATCCTCGGCCAGGTCGTTCACAACGAGCGCGTGGTCGAAGAGATGGAGACCCTGGGCGTGCGTACGGTCGAGTCGATCGGCGCCGTCACCGAGCCGACCATTGTCTTCTCCGCGCACGGCGTGCCGCCGTCGTATCACGAGACAGCGAAGGCCGGCGGCCTCAAAGTCCTCGACACGACCTGCAAGTTCGTCTACGACATCCATCGCGAGTCGCGCGACGCGCTGACCGCGGGCTATCACCTCATCTTCATCGGCGATCCGAAGCACCGCGAAGTCATCGGCTACACGAACGATCTCGACCCTGCCTCGTACCACATCATCTCCACGACGTCCGAGGCGGAATCGATCGACTGGTCGCGCTACGCGAAGCTGAAGATCTTCTACCAGACCACGCTCAACGCCGAGGAGTTCGAGGACGTGGTGCGGATCATCGAGCGCCGCACCGCAAAGGTCGAGCGCGCCGACACGATCTGCTACGCGACGAAGGAGAACCAGGACGCCGCGCGCGTGCTGGCGGACGATCCCGACGTCGACGTGGTCGTGGTCATCGGCGGCAAGAAGAGCGCGAACACGAAGCACCTCTGGGAGATCTGCCGGGAGAAGAAACCGGCCTATCTCGTGCAGGGCGCCGACGACCTGGAGTCGTCATGGTTCGACGGAGCGAACGTCATCGGCGTGACCGCGGGATCGTCGACGCCGGACTACGTGATCGAAGAAGTGGAGAAGCGGATCGAGGGGATGTAGCGCCGATGATCCCTCTCCGACGTGTCATTCCGAGCGCAGCGAGGAATCCCTCAGCGCGGCGGATTCCTCGCCTTTGGCTCGGAATGACACTCCTCATCGCGGCGAGCGGCTCGGCAGCGGACCTGAATTGCAAGGGGCCGAGCAACGTCGAGCAGTTCAAATACTCGTGGCGTCTGCGCGGCGGTCTGTCGTGGGTGGCGGGACTGGTGTTCCCAACCTCGGGCGTCGGCGAGATGAAGACGACGTATCCGAAGGACGGCGAGCATCTGATCGACTCGTCGCTGCTCCTGACCTCGAAGGTGCCGGGCTTCTACGCGTACGAGACGCAGATCGACGAGAACACGCAGAAGACGATGACGACGTACCACGGCTATGCGTGGAAGAACAAGTCGCGCAAGGAGCGGACGAGCTTCGACTACGCGCACAAACTGGCGCTGACGCACAAGGAGACGCCGGAGAAGCAGTGGGACCGCACCGATCCGCTGCCGCCCGAGCAGATCCACGACATCCTGGCGGCGATCTACTACATCCGCCAGAACGCCACGAACATCCGCGGCCCGGTGAGCGCGAACATCTTTTCGGACGGCGAGCTCTATCCGGTGGTCCTGCGCCCCGACGATCGGCGCGTGTTCAACATCGGAGGGCAGAATGTCGGCGCGCTCGGCTTCGCCATCGTCGACGCGCCGGGCGGGCGGAAGTGGCCGGGCGGGGTGAAAGTGTGGATCTCCGAGGACGCGCGGCGGATTCCGTTCCGGATCGAGATCCAGCAGAGCATGGCCTCGCTGCAGCTGGAGCTGACGAGCGTGGAGAGTTGTGCGTTCATGCAGGCGAGCAAGTGAGCGACGGCAGGCGGATTCTCACGGACGATGACGCCGAGTCGGCCGATCCGAATCTGCCGGCGTTCCTCGCGCGTCCAGCTGACAAGCCGGTCTATCACGGATTTCCGCTGATCGAAGAGACGCGGACGGCGGACGCGGACAGCGGCGATGCCTTCGTCGTCGCGCCCGCGCGATGCAAGTGATTCGCACGGCACGGCTCGCCCTCGAACCGCTGACGTTGCGCATGCGCCGGCGATGTTCCCGCTGCTCGGCGATCCCGCGCTGTACGCGTACCTCGACTTTCCGCCGCCGCCATCCCTCGAGCATCTGCAGCGCGTGTACGCGAAGCTCGAGACGCGGCGCTCGCCCGACGGGACGGAGGAGTGGCTGAACTGGATCGTCATGCTCGGCGGAGCGCCGGTCGGCTTCGTGCAGGCGACGATCGGCCCGGACCGCAGCGCGAACGTCGCGTACGTCTTCGGCAGCGCGCATTGGGGGCAGGGCTACGCATTCGAGGCGGTGACGGCGATGCTCGCGGCGCTCGACGGTTGCAAGTTTTTCGCGACGGTCGACGCGGGCAATGCGCGGTCGATTCGGTTGCTGGAAAGATTAGGCTTTCGTTACGTTGGCGGCGAGCGCTACGAACGTTGAGGGCGCACGCCGTGCGCCCCTACCACGCGGTGGGCGTTCGTTCCGGTAGGGGCGCACGGCGTGCGCCCTCACACCCGCGCCGCCTGCGTGGGCGTGCCCAACCCGCAGAAGAGCCCCACCAGGTCGAGCAGCTCCGCCACGTGAAACGGCTTTTCCAGCACGGCGGCGGGGCGGAGCTCCGGCTCCGTCGTCTCGAGCTTGTACGCCGAGATCACGATCACCGGCGACTCCTGGCGCGTGCGGCGGAACCAGCGCAGCCACTCGTGGCCGTCCATGCGCGGCATGGCCAGGTCGAGGATCACCAGGAGGATGTCGGGGTTCTGCTCGACGAGCGGGATGGCCTCCTGGCCGTCGGGCGCGGTCAGCACCTCGAAGCCGTACGGCGAGAGCAAATCACGATACGAAGCCAGGAGCTTCGCATCGTCGTCGATGACCAGAAGCTTCCTCAATTTAAACGGCGTTCGACGCGCTCGTATCGGCACTCAGGGCGAGTTCGACTGCAATCCGCGTACCTTGAGAGTGAAGCGCGCCGGATCGTAGCGCAGCGCCAGGAGCTTCCCCTTGTGCACCTCCACCTCGCGCGGCACGGCCACGCGCAGGATGAGCCCGCCGGTCAGGAGGCCGGAGAGGTGCCAGCGGCCGCCTCGGAACGACGCCTCCTCGATGCCGAAGATGAGATCGGAGTCCTCGCCCTTCGCGGCGATGTCGAAATCGTCGGGCCGCGCCAGCGCGACGCCGCTGCCTTCGAACGGCGGTGCGTCGAGCTCCCACGCGCCGATGGCCGAGGTGACGCTGCGGCCGCGGATCTCGATCGGGATCACGTTGATGTCGCCCGTCGCCATCGCCGCCGCCTCCGATTGCGGCTCGGCAAAAACCTCTGAGGGGACGCCCACCTGCGCGACGCGGCCGCCGTCGAGCACGACGACGCGGTCGCAGAGCCCAAGCTCGACCGGCGTCGCCGGCGCGCTGATGACCGTCGTGCCGGCGACGCGGAGCGTGCGGGCGATGTCGTCCGCCAGCGCCGCCACGACCGACGGATTGGCAAGCTCCAACAGCCGGTCGGCGACGAGGATGGCCGGCTTGTAGAGCTCGATCCGCGCGAGATTCGCGCGCGTCCGCTCGGTCGATGACAGCGTGCCGAGGCGGCGGTCGAGCAGCGCGCCGAGCGACCACTTCTCGGCCGCGAGCTCGAACTCGTGATGGCGGTCTTCGCGGTCGAGCGAGCGCGTGCGCACGGCGGCGATCAACAGATGCCGCACCGACCAGCGCTCCGGTGCATCGAGCGACGACGTGACGTAGAGCAGCGGACGGCGGCTGCGGCGCAGCGCGCTCACGTCGCGCGCGCCGATGCGCACCGTGCCGCGCGCGTCGCCGGCGAGCATGCGCAGCAGCGTCGACGCGCCGCACGCCGGCGGTCCGATGACCGCGGTGTGCGTACTTTTCGGGAAGACGAGCGTGGTGCCTTCAATGACGACAGCGACATCGAGCACCCGCGCAGTTTACGGTTTCCGGCGAAGGTTCGGCCGCATCTGCTGCCCTTCGAGGCGATCGAGCACGTTGCGCATGCGCTGCCACTGCGCGTCGGTCAAGACGCCGCGCATGTCGACGAGCATCATCAGCTCGCGCTCGAAGAGGCGGCCGCGGGCGACGTTGAGCCGCGACGCGGCGGCTTGCACGGCGCGGCGGTCGAGCTGCGGCCGGTCGAGCTCCGCGCGCAGCGCAATATTCTGTTTCTCGACCTCGGCGCGCGCATCGATCAAGTCGCCCGACGCCCCGCGCCAGACGTTCTCGAGCTTCTCCTGCTGCTCGGTGCTGAGACTGAGGACGTTCACGATCTCCGGCTTGCGCCACCACTTGCCCGGCGGGAGGTTTTGGGCGAGCGCCGCGGTGGAGAGGAGCAGCGACAGCGCCGCGAAAAGCCAGCGCTTCATCACAGCGAGCTCCCCTTGTGCGCGTCGCTCTTCGTGTCGTCCCACGTCTCCCACTGCACCATGCCGTGGAAGTCTTTCAGCTCGTCGGACTGCCAGGCATCGTGGACGATCGGATCTTCAGGGGGCTGCGCCTGCACGATGATCGGCGCCGGCTGCACGTGCCTCGGCTCGTCGACTGTCTTGTACACGACCGTCCCGCCGAGGATGAACGCCAACACTGCGGCGGCGGCCACGCGCCAGGTGCGGCGCACGCTCTCGCCGTGCTGCTTCCGCGCGTCGATGCCGCGCGTGATCAGCATCCGCTGCCGCGTCCAGAAAGTCTGAGGCTTTTCATCGACATCGCACGCCGCCAGGCTGCGCAGCTTCCGCTCCAGCCGCTCGTAGCGCGCGGCGCAGTCGCTGCACGCGGCCAGGTGCAGCATCACCGGCATCGATTCGCCGGGCTGCGTGTAGTACGTCTCGAGCAGCTCTGCTTCACTGTAGTGTTTCATCGTCGGAATTCCCTTGGTTTCTAACCCTCCACTCCGCCAGCTCCTTCCGGATCTTGTGCACGGCGCGAAACAGATGTGCGCGCACCGTGCCGGCGGCCAGCCCGAGCAGCTCGGCGATCTCCTCGAGCGGGCGCTCTTCGTAGTGGCGCAGCCGGAAGATGACTTTCTGCTGCGCGGAGAGCTTTTGCTGCGCCCGCTCGATGGCCACGCGGAGCTGCCGGGCCATGATCTCACGCTCCGGATCGGGACGCTCGTCGACCGGCTCGAAGAGCATGGTGCGGTCGTCGTCGTCCTGGCTGCCGGTGAAGAGGCTGATGAATTTGCGGCGGCGGAGGGAGTCGCGCGAGCGGTTGATGGCGATGCGGGTCAGCCACGTCTCGAACTCGGAGCGTCCCTCGAACCGGCCGAGGTGGGTGAAGGCCTGGATGAAGGTATCCTGCGTGATGGTGTCGGCCTCAGTCTCGTCGCGGACGATGGCGTAGGCCACGCGGAAGATCTTGCGCTGGAAGCGGTCGACCAGGGCGGCGAACGCGGCGCCGTCGCCCCCGAGGGTGCGGGCGATGAGCTCCTGATCGGCCGGCGCTTCGTTGAACTGACTCACGCGGATGGGCACAACGTTTCCCACGGTGCTTGGACGCGGTTAGGGGAGAAATGTTTACGCGCGCTCTAGTGTAAGGTAGCGCCGGTCCATGAAACGCCTCACGGATGCGCTCGCCGCGGGCGCCCTCTTCGTCGCGTCTCTCCTCGTCTACCGCAAGATCCTCCGGCTCTGGTGGATGTACGACGACCCCTTTCTCGTCAATCTCTTACGCCAATTCTCGCTGCCGCAGTCGCTCTATGCCCGCGACCTCTACCACGCCCTCGGGCGGCCGATCTTCAATCCGCTCCTGATGTTCTCGCTCAAGGCCGATCTCCTGGCCTTCGGCCTCGACACGACGCGGCTCTACGGCCACCACCTGATCGCCTTCGCCCTCATCCCGCCGCTCCTGTACCTGCTGTGCCGGCTGTGGACGCCGCCGTTGGCGTCGCTGGCGGCGGCGGGGACGGCGCTCGTGGCCGGGCCGACGCTCGAAGTCGTCCCGCAGTTGATGCTGCGGCACTACATCGAGGGGGGCGTCTTCGCGCTCGCGGCGGCGATTCTCTTCGTCCTGGCGGTCCGATGCGCGCAAACGGGCGCACGCTGTGCGCCCCTACCGATCGCCTCTGCCTTCCTTTATCTATGTGCCGCGGCGGCGAAGGAGGTGTACGCGCCGCTGATTCTGATCCTGCTGGTGATGCCGGAAGGGGAGTGGCGGCGGCGGATCCGCCTCCTGATCCCGCACGCCGTCGCCGCGGCGGTCTTCGGCATCTGGCGGATCGCCGTCGTCGGCACCTCGGTGAAGCCGTTCGGCTTCGTGGAGATGCCGTCGCGGCGGCCGATCTCGATCGCCACCGTGCCGTTCCGCGCCATCCGCCAGTTCGCGAACAGCGGGAGTGCCGCGGGGTGGGCGATGCTCGTGGCCGTGCTGCTCTGCGCGCTCATCGTCGTCGTGCGCATGCGGCGCGCGCGGATCGTGGCCGCCGCCGCGATCGTGGCCGTCGTCGCGCCGCTGATCCCGGTCTCCGGCGAGATGAACCCGCGCTGGGCCTTCGCGCCTTGGCTGCTGGCAGTGGTGGCGATCGCGTTCCTCGCCCGCGCGCTCCCCCGCGGCGGCGCGGTCGCCGCGCTCGTCGTCCTTGGCATCGCGCTCGTCGACTCCCGCGTGGAGTGGCCGCCCGCATACCGCCGCTTCCTCCGCATCAGCGACGAAGGCCGCGTCTTCTCGCTCCTCGGCGAGAATGACGTGATCCACAACCCGATCGGCACGCCGACGACGCTGATGGAGATCGGCAAGCTGACGGGCTCGAAGGCGCGCGCGCTCTACGACGACTTCCCGCTCTGCGATCCCAACTTCCGCGTAGGCCGCATCTTCGAGTTCGATCCGGTGCGGCGCGAGGTGGCGGAGACGTCGCGCGCGGCGGCGGCGCGGTCGTGCGCGTTGATCCGCCGCATGCCGCTCGCGCTCGACCTGCACTTCGAGCGCGACGGCTCGTTCTTCTGGACGGCGGGGCCGTATCGCGACGGGCAGTACGCGTTCATCCTCATCGACGGGCTGCTGGCCTACGATGTGCCGCGCGAGGCCGGCTTCCGCGCCGACGGCTTCGACCATTTCAACCTGCGCGTGCGCTACACGTCGCCGCAGGGTTGGAAGACGTACTCGCCGATGCTGACAGTCGACTCGCGCAACGGTCCGCTGAGGTTTCGCCAATGATCCGCCTGCACGCCGATCCCGCCGCGCTGCACGACGCGTATCGCACCGCCGCGCCGTTCCCGCACGCGGTGCTGGACGGGTTGTTCGACGACGAGGAGCTCGAGGCCGTGCTGGCCGAGTTCCCGTCGCCGGAGCAGATGCGCTGGCTGCGCTTCGACAACGAGCAGGAGAAGAAGCTCGGGTTCGTTCACGGTATGAGCGAGATCTCGCCGCGCATCCGTAGGTTTCTCGACGCCATGAACGGCTTCGAGATGCTGATGTTCCTCGAAGCGCTCACCGGCATCGACGGCCTGATTCCCGACCCGTACTTCGGCGGCGGCGGCCTGCACCAAATCGAGGCCGGCGGGTTTTTGAAGATTCACGCCGATTTCAACGTCCATCCGAAGCTGCACCTCGACCGGCGCCTCAACGTGCTGGTCTATCTCAATCGGAACTGGCGCGACGAATACGGCGGCCACCTCGAGCTGTGGGACGCGTCGATGCGCGGCTGCGTGCAGCGCATCCTGCCGCTCTTCAACCGCACGGTGATCTTCTCGACGACGGACACGTCGTTCCACGGCCACCCGTACCCGCTCACCCCCCCGCCCGGCGAGACGCGAAAGTCGGTGTCGCTCTACTACTACACGGCGGGGAGGCCGCAGGAGGAACGCTCCGCGCCGCACGACACGATCTTCCGGGAGCCCGCGTAACGCCAGCGTCCTCGCTGGCTGGCCGGCGGGCGTCCCGCCCG
>JADMIO011121658.1_pt1 | contig 55369 bp, 42 predicted proteins | sample 8958161 | NCBI WGS metagenome assembly JADMIO01 (sample SAMN16585339, study PRJNA669376) | soil metagenome | isolation source: Crop rotation soil | place: USA: Cullars Rotation, Alabama | collected 2011
GCCGCGACTTCAAGTCACGTGAATTCCAAGCTTCGGATCCCACTGTGCTGGAAAGTCCTATTCCCTATTCATCCGGGTTCAGGATTTGGACAATTCCTACTTAAACGTCTGCAGGTTGTCGTTAAATGAACTGTTTAAGTATGAGTAAATTCTGGAGCTTAAAAAATGTGCCACGATTCTCCTCCGGGACAATTGTGCTCCTTGTGGCCGGAGCTCTCATTTTTGCTCCAGTTTCCGTTCGATCCGAAATCGTTGCCCCTTATAAGCCGGACAATGACACTTTGCATTTGTGGCACTTCGATGAGTCCAACGTGCCGGTACTGGATGCGGTTAGGAACGGAACCGATCTTGGTTCGCTGGAGGGAGGGGCAACTCTTGGCAACGAATCTTATCACGGTTTGGCCGGATTTGGCACCGCTCTATGCACCTACAACGGGAATCCGAACATTGAGCCCGGCGCTGCCGGTCAGGAGTGTTTTCTTTCGGGCTTGCCGCTTGAAAATGGCCCCGGAGATAACCTCTCACTAACTTATGCCGGGCCGTCTGGCGCGTTCACTTACGAAGTGATTGTTCGCATTGATTTTCATCCGACCACTAACTTCGGCGCCGAAGGTTGGGGCCGCGGTCATAATTTGCTCATGCAGTTGATTTCTGCCGATGCCGACGAGAACGCGAATCGGCTATTTCAGTTTCGCCTGGCGCCAATCGGCACTTTAAACAGCAATACTCAGCCGCTGGTTGAATTCATTAACCTGAACAAAGGTTCGTCGATCCAAAGTCTAACCGCTCTGGTTCCAACTACCGGTCCTCATGCGATTAAGGCGGGCGGCTGGTACCATGTTGCCGTTTCTTTTAACGGCAAACCAGATGAAAACGAGAATTTAAAGTTTTACTGGACCGCTCTCGATCCTGCTCTCACCAGCGCGAATCTAATTGGTTCTGCCCGCATGTTGAATAGCCTGCCTCTTGGGCTTTCGCCCGATTTCGCCATTGGGCAAACCGGACGCCAGAGTCCGGTTACACCCGCTCCCAATAATAATTTCGTCGGCTTAATCGATGAAGTCAGACTCAGTGGCATCGAGCGTTCGTCGTCTCAAATGTTGTTCGCACCGATTGCCGTTGTCGAAAAACAACCGACATCGACAAACGAGCTGGCACAACAGTCTGCCTCACCTTCTAGTTCGATCGTAAGCTCTCCTGCAAAACCTCTTCCTCTCGATTCCAATATTCTTGCTGTTTTAACCAGCGGGGTCATAGCCCCGAAAAGCGAGCGTCCCGCTGAGTGCGAGGCCTCCACGAACGCAATCTCAACGAACTCAAAAACCAAAATCAGCAATACAGTTTCGAAACGTCCTACTGCGCTCGGCACAACTTTCGTCGATGGAGCCATTGTTCGCGGCCCCACCGCTCAGGCGCGTTTAGCCATCCTTTTCAGTTGCCGTGACTCCGATGACACGGCCGCTCTCATTCTGAAGAGTCTAAAAACCCGTCAGGCCAAAGCTTCGTTCTTTGTCACCAGCGGGTTCCTTAAATGGCCGGTCAATACTCGACTCGTCGAAAGACTTATCGCGCAAGGTCATTATGTTGCGCCTGCCTCGGATGACTGGAGCAGTTTAGCTAGATTTCAATCGCCGGGGTCGCGAACCAGAGAAACGCGTTCGTTTGCTGATGTGGACGATGAGCTTACGCGCCTTGCTGCCCTCGGGGTCGAGCGAAATACGATGCGCTATTTCCTACCGACGCACGAACAATTGAATGATTCAACTGCCGCCTGGGCTCGCGAATGGGACCTGACCATGGTTGCGCCGACTCCGAACATTTTGGGTTCTTCTGAAATGCCGAGGGAAACCTCGGAGAGTTCTTCTATCAGTGCTCTTGGGACCTTGCTTGAGCGCGTTCAGAAAAATCCCTCCTGCCTTAACGGTTCCATTCTCGCCTTGGAACTTCATTCGGGGAGTAGAACTTCGGATAATTTCCCGATTTATTTTGACGAATTCCTGAATCGGCTTGGAAAGCATGGTTACGAGATGGTCCGAATAGATGAATTGCTTGAAGGAGGAAAAGCCCGATGAGCAGCGCGCCACAGGCACATTCCAAAAAACTGCGCTGCTTTTTTGGTGCTCCGGCGCTTGCTGCAATTATTTTGCTCGCAACCAGTGGTCAGACTCAGGCCAATATCCTGGGTCCCTATCTGCCCGATGTTGACACGTTGCATCTGTGGCACATGAACGAGCAGGTCGTCCCTGTCATTGATGTTGGCCCGGATGGCGTCCATCTGAGTGCCCTTCGAAATGGTGCCACACTCGGCAACGTTTCGTTTCGCGGTTTCGGTACTGCGTTAAGCACCTATGATGCGGGACCTGATGCCACTACCGATATCGGTCGTGATGCATACCTGGCTGGCCGACCCTTGGTCAATGGATTGAGCGACAATATCCCGCTCGCCTACATGGGAGTTTCAAAGGCCTTTACGTTTGAAGCTTTGGTGCGCATCGATTTCGATCCGTTGACCAATTATTCAACCAACTCTCCTGGAAATGGCCGGGGGACCTGCATGCAGATTTTAAGTCTCGATGCCGACGAAAATACAAATCGAGTTTGTCAGCTTCTCGTTGTCCCTATCGGAGTGGAAGGCAACTCCCAACCCCTTCTTGAGTTCGCCAACCTGGATAGAGATCGTTCTCCGCAAATTCTCACCGCAGCCATACCGACCACTGGTCCGGACGCGATTGCGCTCAATAGTTGGTACCACTTGGCGGTTACTTACGATGGCTCCCCCGGCGCTCCCGATAATTTAAGATTTTATTGGACCCTGCTCGACCCTGCTCGCTCTGCCACCAGCCTTATTGGGACAGGCCGCATGCTCAACGATTTGCCGGCAGGTTGTGCGCCGGATTTTGCGATTGGGCAAACCGGGCGGCAAAGCCCGGGAGCTCCCTATCCGAATAATAACTTTGTCGGCCTGATTGACGAAGTCCGCATCAGCACTATTGCTCGCGCGCCCTCCCAAATGATGTTCGGTTCCCGCGAAATTGCCGCTGCCGGTGCTGTTGTGGGAGGAAGCCAACCTCAATCATCGGAAAATGCATCCAGTAGTAACGGCCCCAATAATACGATTCATTCAAAAGCCATCGTTCCCCGCGTTCAACCCTCCAGCTATATTGAATATTTGGAGCGCGGGAACGTGCCCATCCTGATCGCCCTCGGTTTAATTGCCTGCCTCCTTTTATGGTTGGGCATTGTGCTGAAAAGGGCCATCCCTCAACGCAAACCCGCACGCAGCGGTTTAACTTATGCCATCGAGGAGCGGGATCCATCGCAAGGGCAGCCTGCTCCGGAGAGGCCCTCCAATGCGGCACGAAATCCACAGCGGGATCCCGGTACCACGTTTCACAAGCGTCCGCAAAGTCCTCATAGCGCCCCGGCTAATCACAGCCGAACGACAGCTCACCCCTCGGAAGCAAAGAACCCCGGTGAGACTGCATTTGTCAGAAGAACGCCTGCAGCCAAACCCACCCCCGTTCCTCAGGCTAAACCTTTGGTTGAGCAACCCAGCCTTGATGAAGATTTTGCTGCCACTGAAGAAACCAGTCTCCAGGACCAGGTCGGCTTCCGCGGCATTTTGCGCAAAGTGGGTTTGCAGGATGTCATCCAGATGGAATGTCTCAATCGAAAGTCATCCATCCTGGAGATTAAGACTCACAATCTGCAAGGTAGGCTTTACATCGAACAAGGCGAAATTATCCAGGCGCTGGCTGGCGAAACCCGCGGTGAAGATGCCTTCCACGAGCTTCTCTCTCTCACCGGCGGCGAATTCAGCTTGAAACCTTTCGTGAAACCGGACGAGCGGCCAATCCGTGAGCCTTGGATCCAGCTTCTGATGGAATCCGCGCGCCGGCGGGATGAAAAAGACAGCAGCGCCTCAGACGATCGGGATCTTACGTTTCGTCCTTCCACTTCCGTCGCTGAAGATTTGTTAACGATGGCCGCGCTCTTGGCGGACCATCCTCAGGTCCGGGAAGTTTTGGTTTGCACCAAAGGCGGTGAACCGGTTTACAGCTCCAAATGCAATGACCCGGCCGCCCGCGCAGAAGTTTGCACCAATCTTTCTCGCGCGGCAAAAATCGTCGCCAAACTGCTTCCGGTAGGGGAACTCAAACACCTCGAAATCCTCAGCAACCAAAGCCGGACGATTATGCAGGAGGAGCAAAACTGCCAATTGCTCGTTGGCATCGCTCATGAAGGGGCGGCGCCGCTATGAACGACACTCTCCAGAACTGGCTCGATAATCCGCTGCTCTCCTCCGTGCATGCATCCTGCGTCCGGCTCCCCAGTGGCCAGGCTCGTACCCAGGTTGCTGGTGCAGATATCAGCAACGAAAGTTTCGAACAGGCGATGAAATGTCTCGCCGGCGTTCTTCCGCTGCTCATCGACCAGGGCTTAATGCCCGGACAGGTTGTTTGGAATTTCGCCAATGGGACCCTGCATTACGCGGTCCGTCCCGATGGCGTTGCGCTTGGTTTATACTGCGGTCCAAATTCCGGGATTGATGCACCTGCCATCGGCGATTTCATCGCTGACTTCATGAAAGGCGTCTAAGCTTTTTGGCATAACTCCTGCATCCTGAATTGATTACCGGCTGGCTCAAAAAACCTGCCATAATGAGAATGGTGCAATTTTTTAAAAATCTCCTGCGATTCCGGGGTGGCTTCGGCCGTTCTTCGGGTGGCGGCGCTTTCGGAAACCAGGCCCAGGATGCTTCTGCCTTGAGCCATGCGTACGGTGCTCCGCCTGAAAATGAGACATCCATCGCGATCCCTCTCAATGCCATATTAAGGGACCTCCCTAAGGAACTCAGGGCGAGGATGTGGCGCCCGGGCTTTGCCGCCCAAAATGTCGATGTTCCTCTCGAACTTATTCTCCCCCAACTGACTCATGGCAGCGTGCAAATGTGCTTTGGGGATTTACGCAAAGCTGTCCCCCTGGTGTTCGCGCCGCAAACGGATTTGGATGAAGTTTTTTTCACCCTTCCACAGAACGAGGTATACTCCCGGCTCGACCCTGCTTTAGTCAGTCATTGGACCAATGGTTCCCAGGTCTCTCAGGCAACCGAAGCCACTTCCTCCGAAGTGACTGCCGCCGAGTCTGCGCCGCAGGTTGTTGAGGAATCCACTGCCGAAATCACTCCAGATGACGCAAACCAATCCCAACCAGCCATCGCAGAATCTTCCGTCATTGAGCTGGCTTCGCCTTTAACAAACATTTTATCCCGTTCCCAGCCTCCAGCGAGTCCTGCTTCGGAAGAGACTGCCCGACGTCCTGAAACGAATGGGTTTGCTGCTGCCACCCGCACGGCCTCGACTGGTACCGGCAACTCGCTTCCAATCATCAAAGTGAAACTTTCGATGTTGTGGGCGGATTGGCCCGCGACGCTCGGCAAGCATCTCGCGGACTCTCGTCTGGGTGGTGCCGATGTCTCGTTGCCCGCTGAATTGGTCAAGCAAGGACTTAAACGAGGGCGTCTCAGTTTTACCTGGAAGGAGTTGCGTTCCTGGATTGAAGCCGAATCGATTTCTGCCGACTCGGTGCAGGATGCCATGCTTCTCGATTTGCCACTGAAGATTGTCGCGCCGCTGTTTCTTGCTCAACAGAGTGGTCATCGCCCCGTTAAGGCGAAAATTCAGCTCGATGGAGATATTCCGGACCCGTTCGCGAATTTTATTCCCAAGCCGGTGGCCCAAACGCCCGCTGGTTCCGAATTAAAGCTGGACCTGCCTTCGCGTGGAAGGCCCCTCGAAGTGGTATCCCTTGGGAGCGAGTTAGAAACCCAGCAGTTTCAGCGTCAGTTTGGTTTGGGTTCGATTGACCCGTATCAGGTCATCTCCCGCTCTCGTGAATTGCCCGGAGTTGCCGGGGCTATCATCGCCCTGGCGGATGGTTTTCCGGTCGTCAGCGATCTTCCAGATGATTTCGATCCGGACACTCTCGCGGCTTTCGTTCCCCAAATATTCAACAAGGTCAGTCAGTTCACGGGAGAGTTACGCCGTGGCAGCTTAACCAGCTTAAGTTTCACTCTGGAGGATGTTCCCTGGAACATTTACCGCGTTCAGGACATCTATTTCGCGGCGTTTGGCCGGTCAGGGGAGTCCCTGGCCACGCCTGAATTAGGTGCCCTGGTCTCGGAACTGAGCAACCCTTTGTGAAATTATGGCAATCTTGAATTCCGCGGCTAAAGAGCTGCAAATCAAAATAGTGTACTACGGTCCTGCCCTGGGCGGGAAAACCAGCAACCTCGTTCAGTTACATGAACGGGTTCAGGTCGTCTCCGGCAACAAGGGCAAGCTCGTCTCGCTGGCCACCCGTTCCGATCGCACTTTATTTTTCGACTTCCTCCCGATTGAAGCCATGTCGATTAAAGGCTTTAAGGCCAAGTTCCAGCTTTATACCGTGCCTGGCCAGGTCATTTACAACGCCACCCGGCAACTCGTTTTACGCGGAGTGGATGGCGTCGTCTTCGTCGCTGATTCCCAGTACGAAAAGATGGAGGAGAATGTGGAAAGCTTCGAAAACCTGAAGGATAACCTGTCCAAAATGCAGGTTGATATCGCCGATATTCCTTACGTTCTCCAATACAATAAGCGCGACATGCCTTCCGCCGCGCCGCTCGAATACATGGAGTACCTGTTGAACGATGGCGATGTTCAGGCTCCGTCTTTCCCCTCAGTTGCTCACCGCGCCGAAGGCATATTCGAGCCTTTGAATGCCCTCTCGCGCATGTTGTTGAATAAGTTTATCTGCCAAAAAAACCCTCAATTTGCCTGAAATGCATACGCTGCCACAACTAATCGAGGAAGATATCCACAGCCTTAATGCTTCGCTGCAGGAGCTGATCGAGAAGTGCGATTGCACCACTGCACTGGTCATTGATGTCGGTGGATTTCTTATCACGAATCAGGGTGACTCAGGTCTTTTTGACCTTACTTCAATCGCCGCTCTGGCTTCGGGGGCTTACATGGCAAATCAGACGATCGCCACGTTGGTTTCCGAAACGAATTTCAACAGTGTTTATCAGCAGGGACAGAAGCACAGCATTTTTGTCATGTCCGTCGATGAATACTGCATGCTTGTCGTCATTTTCAAGACCCAGGTAAAGGTCGGAGCGGTGAAGTATTTTTCCGGTCCTGCCGTTGCCAAAATTGCTCAGCAGCTTCAAGTGGCTCATGAACGTGACCCCGAACGCGGCCTCGATTTATCTATCCTCAACCAGGCCGATACGAGTGACGTCTTTAAGGCAAGAAGATGAGAGGTCCTCGCCTTCTCTAGTTCGTTTGATTCGCGCGTAATCTTTTAGAAAGCACGGCTCTCTTTCGCGGCGGCGTTCCTCCGCGCTTGCTTTGAATGAGCCCGGGTTTATGCTGGGAGCAAGTTGACCCCGTGAACTGGCCATGCTGCTCCGGTTTTTTGCTCTCCTGATTCTCCTATGCTTAGGGAACCCTTTCCTCATCCACGATGCGTTTGCGGCTTCCCCTCGGGATTTTTCTGAACGGACAAATTGGTGGTCCTTTAAACCCGCCCGTCGCGTCGCTGTTCCCAGCCCTTCCGGAGTTGGTGCACAGCTCCAAAATCCCATCGACGCTTTCATTCGTCATCGCCTGCCGGAACAGGGACTGTCGCCCTCCACTGAAGCTGCTCGCAGAACTTTAATCCGGCGAGTCACCTACGATCTCACGGGCCTCCCGCCTTCAGCTTCGGACGTCGAACAATTTGCGAATGATGCGTCCTCCTCGGGCTACGAACAAATGGTCGATCGCCTCCTTGCCTCGCCACGGTACGGGGAACGTTGGGCGCGGCACTGGCTGGACCTCGTTCATTTTGGGGAAACTCACGGGTACGATAAAGATAAACTCAGGCCTAACGCGTGGCCTTATCGCGATTATGTAATCCGCTCCTTTAACGATGATAAATCCTACTCGCGGTTCATTCTTGAACAACTCGCCGGAGACGTCCTCTTTCCGGATGACCCCAATGGTGTAATTGCTTTAGGGTTTATCGCCTCCGGGCCCTGGGATTACGTCGGCCACGTTGAATTGCCGATTACCAAAACGGACGGCTTGATCGCGCGCTATAACGATCGCGACGACATGGTCATGACCACCATGTCCACGTTCCTGAGCCTCACGGTGCATTGTGCCCGGTGTCATGACCACAAATTCGATCCCATCACCCAAAAGGATTATTACAATCTGCAATCTGTCTTCGCAGGTATCGATCGCGCAGATCGGCCGTATGACACTGACCCCGATTTCTATCGGCGTCGACGTTCTCTCCTGCTCGAACAAAAGAACTGCAAGACCAGGCAGGAGTCCGTCAAAAAACAAATCGCTGCGCTTTCCAGTCCGAAACTTCAAGAGATCGAAGCAAAACTGCTCGCTCTCAGAACACAACTCGGGCCGGCGGTAGCAACCGTGGAGGAAAAGAGTCCCGGCAATGGCTACCACAGTAACATCGAATCAAAACCCAACATTGAAAAATGGTTGATGCTGGATTTTGGCCAGGAGATAGCCTTGCAGGAAGTGGTGCTCGTGCCTGCTCGCCCTACGGATTTTCCGGACACTGCCGGATTTGGATTCCCAGTTCGTTTTAAGCTCGAATTGGCCAATGACGCGGACTTTCGCGAACCGCTAACCATTGCCGACCACCTTGAGGCGGACTTTCCCAATCCGGGCGATAATCCAGTCCGATTCGAGATCAAGAATCCGTCCACTCGTTTTCTGCGCCTCACCGCAGTTCAATTATGGCAGCGAACCAAAGATTATGTTTTCGCGCTGGGCGAATTGCAGGCCTTCGCAAACGGAACCAACATTGCCCGGGCAGCCCGCGTTACGGCTCTAGACTCCATCGAAACGGGACGCTGGGCCAAGGCCTATGTCAACGATGGCTACAGCAGCCGCGCGCGGTTGGCAGACATTCCCCTTTCGCGGGCGGAGCAACAACGGCGCGCCGAACTACAAATGCAAATTGCCGAGCTTGAGGCTGCCCGCCTACAGGTGAAGGATGAGCTGGTCCCTGCTGAATTGAAAGCGGAGTCGGCCAGCCTCGAATTGCGTTTGGCTGAGCTCGACCAGGCGCTTAAGGCCTTGCCGAAACCCAGTTGGGTTTACGCGGCAGCCAATGATTTTTCGAAAGAAGGCAGTTTTTCGCCTGCCAACGGTGTGCGGCCGGTCCATTTGCTTTCGCGCGGGGATGTGAAGCGTCCCAAGGAACCGGCTTTCCCGGCCGGGTTAGCCGCGGTTCCCGGTCCGCCCCCCGACTTTGAGTTGCCAAACGCCGACGATGAAGGCGCGCGGCGCGCCGCGCTGGCACGCTGGCTCACGGCCACCAATAATATGCTCGTGCGGCGCTCGCTCGTGAATCGCGTGTGGCAGTACCATTTCGGCCGCGGGTTGGTGGATACCCCCAATGATTTCGGCCACATGGGCGGCTTGCCCTCTCATCCTGAGCTGCTGGACTGGCTCGCCTTTTGGTTTTTGGACCATGGCGAATCCTTCAAGGCTCTCGATAAACTCATTGTCATGAGCGCCACCTACCGGCAGTCCTCTGAAAGCAAGTCGGAGTTTGCCAAAATCGATGCGGATAACCGCTTTCTGTGGCGGATGAATGCGACGCGGCTCGATGCTGAATCCGTCCACGATTCGCTTTTGTTTATCAGCGGTCGGCTCGATTTAAAAATGGGCGGTCCCAGTGACCGGCAATTCTTTTTCAAAGACGATCATTCCCCGGTTTACGATTATACGCGCTTTGATGTGGATAGTCCGGCCGCCTGCCGTCGCAGCATTTACCGGCATCTCGTTCGCAGCGTTCCCGATCCCTTTATGGAATGTCTCGACGCCGCAGACCCTTCCCAATTAGTGGCGCGCCGGTATTCCACGCTTACCGCCTTGCAGGCGTTGTCCATGCTCAACAATCCGTTCGTCTTGAAACAGTGTGAGCATCTTACTGAACGCGTACGGAAGGAAAGCCCTGATTTAAATGTCCAAATCGCCCTTGCCTCCCGCTACGTCTTTGCTCGGCAACCCACCCCGGACGAAAGCGAGCGTTTCGTGACCTTTGCAAAGTCACATGGATTGGAAAGCCTGTGCCGCGTTCTGGTAAATAGCAGCGAGTTCCTGTTTGTGGACTGATGCGCGCTTCGAAACAATCTCTGGCTCACGCTGGCCGCTGGCTAATGAACCGGCGCAATTTCTTGCGCTTTGGTGGCACTGGTCTCGGCGCCATTGCCCTAACCGCCTTACTCCGGGAGCAAGGCCTGCTTGCGGCGGACACTGCACCCATTCGTCCGAATTGGTCTCCGGAGCGCCCCAATGCCCCACGACCCCCGCATTTCGCCGCCCGCGCAAAGAATGTGCTCGTAATCTTTTGTTCTGGCGCGCTCAGTCATCTTGACGTTTGGGATTACAAGCCCGAGCTCATCAAGCGCCACGGCCAAGCCCTCCCCGGGAGTGAAAAGCTGGTCACCTTCCAGGGCGCGAATGGCGCCCTCACTCAGCCGCTGTGGGAATTCCGGCCGCGGGGACAATCCGGAAAGATGATTTCCGAAATGCTTCCGCACCTCGCTTCCCTGGCGGACGAAATGTGTTTCATCCATTCGATGACGGCCAACTCGAACACGCACGGCCCGGCCGAAAATCAGATGAGCACCGGCTTCACCCTCGATGGTTTTCCCAGCATGGGCGCGTGGGTTAGTTATGCACTGGGCAGTGAAAACCAGAATCTTCCAGCCTTCGTGGCTATTCCCGATCCTCGCGGCGTCCCTCAGATTGGCCCAAACCATTGGAACTCTGCTTTTTTACCGGCGGCTTTTCAGGGAACGGCTTTCAATGCCGATAAGCCCATCCCCAATTTAAAAACTCCAGCAGCCATTTCCGCTGGCGACGACACCGCTTCACGGGATTTCCTGCGCCTGTTGAACGACCGTCACCTCGAGCAGCATCCCGGAGATACGGAACTTAGCGCCCGCATCGCCAGCTACGAACTGGCCGCCAAAATGCAGCTCAGCGCAGCCGAGGTGACGGATTTTTCAGGCGAAGCAGCTTCGACCATCAGCCTCTATGGCGCGGATGACGCGAATCCATTGAAGGCGCGCTTTGCGAAAAATTGCATCCTTGCCCGACGCCTGGTTGAGCGTGGCGTACGGTTCGTTCAGTTATTCAATGGCGCGTACGCTATGGGCGAAGGAGTTGGAAATTGGGATGGTCATAAGACGCTTAAGGCACAGTACGACCTGCATGCGCCTGTTCTCGACCAGCCCTGCGCCGCGTTGCTGACGGATCTGAAACAACGCGGGCTCCTGAGCAACACGCTCGTTGCTTTCGTTACGGAATTCGGTCGCATGCCGACCTTCCAGAAGGATGCGAGTGGCCGAGACCATAATCCGCATGGCTTCACCGTGTGGCTAGCCGGTGCCGGCGTGAAGCGCGGGTTCAGCTACGGCGCCACGGATGAGTTTGGCTACAAAGCCGTCGAGAATGTCAGCACGATTTACGATCTGCATGCCACTATTCTCCATGTGCTCGGCTTGTATCACGAACGTCTGACGTTTTATCATAATGGCACTGAACGGCGCCTTACCGATGTGCATGGCGAAGTCATCAAGGAGGTCCTGGCGTGAGTAGGATTAGCCTCGTGCGTCCAGGTTCGTGCCGCTTTGCGCTTTTGGCAGCACTAACTTTGTCCTGGCTCCTCTCCCTGCCTTTTGGTTTCGCAGCCGAAGCTTCGAACACCACTAACAACGAAAGCGAAACTCATTGGTCCCTGAAACCGATAACTCGCCACGACGTTCCTGCCTCCTCGAATTCCAACTGGAAGCTGCGCAATCCCGTTGATCATTTCGTGGCGGAAAAGCTCGGGGCTGCCAAACTGTCAGCATCCCCTGAGGCCAGCCGCCGAGTTTTGATCCGGCGACTGTACTTTGATCTCATTGGACTGCCGCCCACACCCGAGGAGGTGCGAAAATTCGAGCATGATCCTGCCCCGGATGCCTACGAAAGACTCGTCGAGCTATTGCTTGAGTCTCCGCACTACGGCGAGCGCTGGGCCCGACACTGGCTTGACGTGGTCCGCTTTGCCGAAACTCACGGGTTCGAAATGAACCAGCCGCGCCCGAATGCCTGGCTCTATCGTGATTATGTCATTCAAGCTTTTAACGGAGATAAACCCTATGACCGATTTATCCTGGAGCAGTTCGCCGGAGATGTTTTGGGAGAAGATGCCGCTACGGGATTTCTCGTGGGAGGAGCCTGGGACCAGGTAAAGAGTCCCGATCCCGTCCTCACCGCCGCTCAACGCGCGGACGAGTTGCATGACATGGTAAGCACGACCGGGAGCGCTTTCCTGGGACTGACCGTGGGCTGTGCTCGGTGCCACAACCACAAATTCGATCCCATTCCGCAGACGGATTACTACGCTATCAAAGCCTGCCTTGCCGGCGTCCAGCACGGTGAGCGCCGGTTGAATTCGTCCGCCCAAAAGGAGCGGGATGAACAGGCGGCCTTCGCCCGGAAAAAATTGGCAGAGTTGGATAACCAGCTCGTCGCTTACGAACCGCTGGCTTCGCGGAACGCGACCGGTGTAGGGCAGGGGGCTACCCTTCGAAGTCCCGTTCACCCGCGGCTAAACATCGAGCGATTTACCCCGATCGAGGCGAGCCGCCTTCGCTTCACCATTACTCGCACGACCGATGCCGAACCCTGTATCGACGAACTGGAAGTCTATACCGCGGGCTCCGCCTCCCAAAACATCGCGCTGGCAATTGCGGGCACAAAGGCCACTGCTTCCAGCGTCTATCCAAATTCCGAAATTCATCGCCTTGAGCATTTGAACGATGGGAAATTCGGAAATAGTCATAGCTGGATTTCCAATGAACGTGGACGCGGATGGGTGGAATTGGTATTTGCCCAACCCATTCAAATCGAGCGTGTCGTCTGGGCCAGGGATCGCGAGCAGCAATTCGCCGATCGCCTGGCGCTCGATTATCAAATCGAAGTGGCCACCTGTTCCAACGATTGGCAAGTTGTGGCCACATCCAAGGATCGGGCCACGTACGTCGCGGGCAAGCCCTACGTTCCGGATTATTCCACGAACACGTTGAGTCCGGAGGCGCTCGCCCAGCTAAAAAGCTTATTGTCGGACCGAGCTAAATTGGAAGTCCGGATCAAAGACCTGACCATTGCCCCGATGGTCTACGCCGGGACGATGAACGATAATCCCGAACCCACCTTTCGCCTGTTTCGCGGAGATCCCATGCAGAAACGTGACGAGGTGCAGCCTGCCGCCATCTCCGTGGTCAAGGTCGCTTTCACCTCGCCTTCCAGCAAAGCAACTCTAACTCCTGACCAGCAACGGCGGTTGAGTTTGGCCCAATGGCTGGCTTCCCCCTCGAATCCGCTTCCCGCCCGCGTGATGGTGAATCGGCTGTGGCAGCATCATTTCGGCGAAGGCATTGTTTCCACTCCGAGCGATTTTGGCCGCAAGGGTTCGCTGCCCAGTCATCCTGAGCTTCTGGATTGGCTGGCGTCGGAATTCATCGACCCACATTTCACGGCCGAGAAATTTGAGCCCGCCCTGACTCCCTGGAGTATCAAACATATTCAACGGCTGATTGTTCTCTCCTCCACCTACCGCCAATCGAGCGCAGCCCGTCCCGATTGCCTTGCCATCGATGCGGCCTCACGTCTCTTGTGGCGCTATCCGCCGCAGCGGCTCGAGGCCGAACCGCTGCGGGATTCCATATTGTTTGTGAGCGGCCTGCTCGATCTGCGCGTCGGCGGTCCCGGCTACAGTCCTTTCGAGCCGAACGATAACTACGTGCGGGTTTACAATCCCAAACAACAATATGGTCCGCCGGAATGGAGGCGAATGATTTACATGACGAAAGTGCGCATGCAACAGGACGTCATTTTTGGCGCGTTTGACTGTCCGGATGGAGGGCAGATTGCGCCGAAGCGTTTGCGCAGTACGACTCCGCTGCAGGCGCTCAACCTGCTGAACAGTGAATTCATTGTGCAGCAGTCCCGCAGTTTTGCCGAACGACTGGCGCGCGAGGCTCCATCTTCGATCAAAGCTCAAATCCGCATGGCCTGGCAACTGGCTTATGGGCGTGTGCCCGAAAGCCACGAACTGGTTGCGGCCGAAAAATTCATCAGTGCCCACGGCCTGACGCTCTTTTGTCGCTCCATCTTTAATAGTAATGAATTCATGTTCATCGATTAGCAGTTGCTCGACGGAATTATGAAGCACGTTTGTTCATCGCAGCAAACGCCCCTGGCACTGGGCGCGGAGGATGCCCGCGTGTACGACCGTCGCGAATTTCTCTGGCGCTTCGGCGGCGGATTGGGCGGCATTGCGTTGGCGCATCTGCTCGGCGCGCAGGGACTCCTCGCGCAGAATGCTCGGCCACGGCCGGAATTCAACGGCGGGTTGCATCATCCAGCCAAAGCCAAACGAGTGGTCCAATTGTTCATGTCAGGCGCCGCCAGCCAGTGCGACATGTTTGATTACAAGCCGGAGCTAATCAAACGCCATGGCGAGAAGTTCGCTCCCGGCGGCCAGGTGGAACTCTTTCAGAGTGACCCGGGCGCCTGCATGAAAAGTCCGTGGGATTGGCAGCAATTTGGTCACTCAGGGCACTGGATGAGCACGCTCGTGCCGCACCTGGCAAGCTGTGTGGATGAGCTGGCTTTTGTGCATAGCATGGTGGCGAAGTCGAACGTTCATGGCCCCGCCACCTACATGCAAAACACCGGCTTTGTGCTCCCCGGTTTCCCCCACATGGGCGCCTGGATATCCTATGGGCTGGGTGCCCTGACCGAGAATTTGCCTTCGTTCGTGGTGCTGCCCGATGTGCGTGGGTTTGCGCCCAACGGCGCTTCCAATTGGAGCGCTGGATTTCTTCCGGCAGGGCACCAGGGAACGATGCTCCGCGTGGGAAAACCAAATCCTATCTTTGACCTGTTCCCGCCCGAGTCGGGCAGCTTCGTGGATAAACGCAGCGAACCTGAAAGCCTGGCGCTGATTCAACAACTCAATCGGCAGTATGCCCTGCGGCATCCCGGTGACTCCAGTCTCGACGCGCGCATTGCCTCTTACGAAATGGCGGCCAAATTGCAATTGAGCGCTCCCGAGGTGCTCGACCTTTCCGGCGAAACCGAGGCCACCAAAAAGCTCTACGGAGTGGATGAAGACATCACGCGGGATTTTGGCACCCGCTGCTTGGTTGCGCGGCGTTTGCTCGAGCGCGGGGTGCGTTTCGTGCAGGTCTGGAGCGGTGCTGACAATGGTTTTCCGCGCCGCAACTGGGACAGCCATGAAGACCTGGCGAAGGACCATCTGGATATGGGTAAAAGCATGGACCAACCCGCTGCCGCCCTGGTGAAAGACCTGAAAGCCCGTGGCCTGCTGGAGGATACAATTGTGCTCTGGACAACCGAGTTTGGCCGGATGCCCTGCAGCCAGGGAAGCAAAGGCCGCGATCATAATCCTTTTGGATTTACCAATTGGCTGGCAGGCGGCGGAGTGAAAGGCGGTATCTCCTACGGCGCGACCGATGAATGGAGCTACAAAGCCGTGGACAATCCGACCTACTGCTACGATGTGCATGCGACCATCCTCCATCTGCTCGGCATCAACCATGAGAAACTGATCTTCCGCCACAACGGAATCGACCGCCGGCTCACCGACGTTCACGGTGATGTGATAAAGGAACTGCTCGCTTAGGGGCACCGCGTAATTAACTAAAGCGAGAAGCCGGAATGATAAAAGCGCTCATATTTGATCTCGATAGTTGCCTTTGTGCCGCCAACGAAGTGGGCGATCAACTTTTCGCTCCTGCCTTCAACGCCATCCGCTCGGCTAATGTCGGCACAGTGCCCGATGATGTGCTCAAAGCTGCTTTTGCGGATTGCTGGCGCTTCCCTTTCGACTGGATTGCTACGCGATACGGTTTTTCCGAGCAGATGCGCTCAGCCGGATTCGATGCCTTCAGGCAAACGGAAGTTCGCCAGCCAATGCATGGGTATGGTGACCTGGATGTCCTTGCTGACCTTCCTGCAAAATTGTTCCTCGTCACTTCCGGTTTCCGCCGTTTGCAGGAGAGCAAAGTCAAAGCACTTGGGTTTGCCGGACTTTTCACAGAAATCGTGGTGGATGCGATTGATGAGCCCGGGCACCAGGGTAAGTTGAAACTGTTTCAGCAACTCATGAGAGCCCACGGATTCCTGCCGGAGGAAATGCTCGTCGTCGGGGACAATCCCGACTCCGAAATAGATGCGGGAAACAAGCTCGGTATGAAAACCATCCAGATTCTCCGCCCCGGTGTCCCACCGTCCGACAAGGCAACTCACCGGATTCGCACGCTCGCGGAATTGAAACAGTTCATACAAAGCGGACCCACACTCCGTTGAATGCCGACTCGGGCTGGTATCTTATCAAAGGGAATCGCATCATGAAACTCGTGCGTTCGACCGCAGGCTGGTTCGAAAAAGAGATTCGACTCGAACTGGGGTAGAGAGTTACCGTGGCGAGCAAGTAATCAGGAAACGTTCTAAACACCTAAAATGAATAGCCCTTCGCTCCAGTTTTTTGAAAGCCGGAATGGTTATGGCTATTATGCACCCATCGGTGAGGTTTCGCTCAAAGAGGCCGGCTCCTTTGTGAGCCGAGGGATTCAGTTCGCGCTAACCAGTGGCATTCCCCGGTTGCTGGTGGATGCGACCGGGTTGACCGGATTCCCCATGCCCTCGGTTGCCGATCGTTATTGGATTGTCCGGGAATGGGCTACAGTTTCGGAAAACCGAGTCGCCGCGGCGGTGGTTTTGCAGCCACATCTTATTGACTGGGATCGCTTTGGTGTCCAGGTCGCCACCAACCTGGGCATGCGAACAGATGTCTTCACCACCCAGGCTGAGGCTCTCGAATGGCTCTTGAGCGAGCGCCCCTCTTCGGTCTTGAAAAAGTAGACTCGGACCTCTTTCCAAGCTTTGCTTTTGCTAATCTCATAACTCCTGCGCTTGCCTGAGCCGCAATCTCTCAAGAGTCGCTTTCGTATTATCCACTTTGATCTTGAGCTCGATCCAATCGCCGTGGGTCCGATTTTGAATCGCTTTGTTCAGGTCGTCTACCTGCTCGGCAAGAATCCGAGTAGTCCGTGGATCGCCCTCTTTATACGCGTCGCGTTTTCGAACTGCGGCGGCCCTCCGATCAACCAGGCTGGTTAAAAATAGATCACTACCACCTGCGAGAAAAACTTCTAGGGCGAAGTCGTCAGAGGCCTTTTTTTGTAGTGTTTGCAGTATGGGCTCCAGGCGAGAAAGCTCAGCTTCGTATTTGGCTCGCAGTGTTTCGAGCCGAGCCAAAGCATCGTATACTTCCTCGGGTAGGCCGTGCGGAAGCTCCCGGTTCTTTGGTCCAATGGTTTTAATCAATAAATAGTAGGATTTGGTCCACGACAGGTGCAAAGCCGGTTCCGAACCCACTGCTGCCAATGCTTCCGGCCTGTGTGGCGATAAATCCAGGATATTCGTTCCGCTTTTGGCTAAAAAGTATTTGGGCAAGTCGTCCTCAGGAAGAGGCACGAGGATCTGGTTGATGAGTTTGTCACCCCAGCTCCTCGGAGTAGGGAATGTGACCCGCACAAATGACTGAGACTTCTCAATATTCTGCCACAAATAAAAGCGAACGGCATAATCGGTCTGATAAGCGCCGCACGACTCGAGTAACGCAGTGACATTGGTTACGAACGACGCCCTCGGCCGTTCTGTCACATTCGTGCCGTGACGGACAATCTGTATTTCTTCAACAGCCGATGCGGTGCTCGCCAGGGCGCAAAAGAGAAATGCAATCGCTAGTTTCATTCTGTTGTGCGCCGATCGGGAGCGAGGAAGCTTACAGGTGCCTGTCCAGCCGTTCGGATCGGGCACGCCGACTCAAATAGCTTAACTCCTCTTCTCGTGCGCTGCGCAATCTCTCAAGCGATGCCTTCGCCCCTTCCACTCTGAACTTCAGGCCGACCAGAATCCCTTGCTTTCGTTCTCCAATCCTTTTGTTCAGCTCAAGTATCTGCTCCTCAAGATCCGCAATCTGGCTGGACTCGGGATCGCGCTCTTTGAGCATATCGCGTTTTTGAACTGCGAGAGCTCTTTGATCTAACAAAGTCCCTAACAATTGATCGCCACCGCTCCTCCCCAACAAGCTGGCAAGAGCACCCTCATCTGACGAAGCCTTCTCCTGCACCGTTTGTAGGTAGGCTTCCTGGCGTAAAAGGTCGGCTTCGCTTCGCGCGCGTAGTCTCTCGATTTTCGCCAGCTTTTCGACTATTTCCTGGGGTAGCTTCGGCGGAAGCTCCTGCTCCTTTGCACTTTGCGCGATCTGCGTGCGCAAACGAACGTTCTCTTTATGAGCACGTCTGAGCGCCTCCTGTTGTTTCAGTATGATGGCCGCCAAAACAACCACTGGAAGTACGATGAGAATAGTTAAACTGAGTTTGCTTGCTTGCACAATTCCTTGGAGAGGTTATCGCGGTAAATCGTTCAACTTACCTCGTCGCGGCCCGCTTCAATGAACACCATCTTCCCTGCGAGCGGCTGGCTAGAGAAGTATGCGCACCAGGAACGCCCGTTTCCGGAACGGCCGCGGGACGTTCGGCAGCATGTGAACCCGTTAGGTGGTTCCCTGTTTATAGATCCCAACGACACTAAAGTACGTAACTCCGTTAGGAGTTGCCTGTCACCCGAAAGACGGATGAACAAACTATCACAAGTGACCCAACGAAAAATAAGATGATCCCAATAATGCACGATTGTGAGTGCAGTACGTCCAAGCCGCCGACTGCCCAAATCCACCTTCATTCGAACCTCCTTCTTACCGCGTCCAGAACTGCGGGATTCGTGCAAATGCGTGTCGACCATCCTTCCTTCGCTTCGTCTCCTTGGCGATCTTGCACGTCCAAAATCAGTTTTATCCCCTCAGTTTCGAGCTGGCTTCGTTCCCTTAGTTTCCTTCTCTTGAAAATTTCCCTTTCCGTCTCCTGTTCCACATGCCTGAACATTCGTGTCACACGCACGCGTGTGCTCTTTTTCACGGGCGGGCAACTCTTCCCTGCAGTGTTGATTCACCGGGAAATTTGGCCAGCCCAAGCCGCCAGGTTTGCGCCGCATAATCGCTTTGGCCGGTCTTTTTGTATTGGTCACCCAATAACACATACGTTTGCGCGAATTGCGGCTGTGGCGGCATCGCTTCCTGCTGGTCAATCAGTTTGGAGAATTGTTGGATCACTTCCGGACCTTTGTTCATTTCCGCCGGCCAACGGGACAAAGCGGCTGCCTTGAAGAATTGTGCTTCCCAATTGGCAGGGTCCAGACCCAACGCCGTGTTGAAACTCTGGTCTGCCTGCAACGCCAGGATGCTCACCTCGTGAAAATCCCGGATACTCTGCAATTTGTAAACATAGGCCTCACCGAGGGCCGTCGGATATTCCGCAGAAGCCGGATTGTTCACCGCGCCCTGCTTTAAGCTCGCCACTGCCTGCTCCAACTCGCCGGCCTCACGCAATTGTTTCCAGGCGGCCTGTCTCTGCTGGAAATTGCTTTGCGGTGAAACCAAAATTTCTATGGCTTTGCTGAATGCCGTCGGTGGCGTCGAATTCGTGGAGTTATCGGGCTTCACCGCATTCAAATCCACGGACACAGGGGATGCTGGTTTTGAATCGGCTGCAGTTGCTGAAACTTCCGGTTCCGTTTGTTGCCTGAGAGCGTCTCTCCGGGATGGCGTGATTTCCATCGTCCGGCTCGGAACCGCTTCCACCATCGGTTCTGTTGGAGAAATCGGGGCTCTCGGTTGCCGGTGCAAATACAGCGTCCTCCCGCCAATAATCCCGACGCTAATCCCAAGCACTGCCAATATTAATCGTTTCATAGTTGTTATCTACTGACCGCCGCCGTTTTCACCTGGTTACCTCTTTGGCCCATCAAGCAGATAGAAAATGTCGGTGCGTATCTTTGAAGCATCCTTATTCCAACTCTCCTCCCAGTGACCGTAAATCTCGCAGGAAACACCGGAACAAGAATGCCCGTGGCTGCCGCACCATTCGCGGATGGCTGCATGCGCTTCCGAAAGTCGGCGGTAGGGGCCGAAGTGAACGCTGGTAACGACGCGTCCGGCAGGCAACTCCGAGCAATGAATTCGTCCGTTTCCGGCAAACGATTCCGACACTTCGGCTCCGACTTCCACCGTTCCCTGCGCATCCAAATATAATGCCATGTGGCGTCCCGGCCGCGGGAGACCCGCCGCTCGAATGAACGACCACACTTCGCCACACGCAGCCGGCACAAACTGCGACAGCTCCTTTGCCGGCACGCGACTGCGAATTACGGCAGTCAGAATCCGCCTGGTTTGAGTCACTTCGATTTGATAGTGCATATTGGTACCGATTACGGACCGGCTCCAATCCTCCTAACGACCATTGCGCGCCACGACTCGCCACCGTGCAAGCATCGGGATCACCCAAAGCAGATTCAGCCAGGCCAGATAACGCAAGGCGAGGTGGGCATGCTGTAAAAACAGGCTCGACCGAATTGAAGTTCGTGCAGCTTCGTTGTTGGCCTGAAGCGCGTGCGCGATCCCGCCACCAGCGAAATCATGCGCAATGGCCACGCCACCACTGGCTGCGTTCCAGGCAATGGCACAGGCCCCGAATACCTGCCAACCGAATGCCAATGCTCCAAATGCCCAGACCCCTAAACTGAACCCGCCCAGCGAAAGTAATCCGACCGAGCCGCCGCCAAATGATATCAACCCAACCGCGAAACCGCCCATGCTCACCGGGGCGATCGCGACGCCGCCAAAAGCAAACAACAACCCTGCCGCCTGGTTTCCCGCCGCAATCCAGGCCTTTACGGGCGTCGCGGCAACGGCGAGGCCGCTGGTCACGCGAATGTGGATAAAGGGCAGTCCCAATAATGTGAACTTGCTGCGGTATTCCCAAACCGATTTAGCCGGGTTCACCTTCCCGCCTTTCGCGTCGAGTTCGGCGAGGAGCTTGCGCGGAAGCCACAGCCAAAAAATCCCATTCGCGATAAGCATGAAAGCGAACGGAAGCACGAGCCCAAAAATCACGCTGGAGTAAACCAAATGCCGGTCGTGGATGAGTTGTCTTGCCCAAATCATCAGCAGGCCATACGCAACGAAAAATCCGAGCACGCCGGCGATGAGCTTGCGGTAAAACTCTTTGATGTGCTCGCGTTCGTAGTCTGATTGCGCTCCATCCATTCCAATCCGATAAGCGATATAATTGCCGAAAAAACCTACCAAAGGGCCGAGAATTGAGGTGAATAATCCGCTTGCCGCGGCGGCCTTGGCGGTTGCTCCGCCGTTGGCTGCCACTCCTCCCACCGTTGCCGCTTTCGCCGAAATAGAAAATGCCGGCAGGGCTGCGATCACGCCGATGGTGAACGCTTTGCCCGGATTAGTGCGTTCCAGCGCCCCTTCCACAAATGCAAGAACCTGCTCGTGAAGCAACTTGCGCCCCCGAGACAGGCGCTGTTTCACAGCATCCTCGCTCAGGTCCAGGGCTGCTGCCACGCTTTGGACGGATTGATGTTCGCGATAAAAGAGAATTAGCGGTTCGCGGTAACTTTCCGGAATGCGCTCAATCGAGCGCCAGAGAATCGCCTGCTCCTCCTGTCTGATTGTGTAATCCGAAGGGAGCGGTTCCGGCGCGGCTGATTCCTGCACCTCTTCCAATGGGTCAGCTTTGTGACTGGGTTCTCGACCTTGTTTGATTACCGCATCGTAAGTGAGGTTGCGTGAGATCCGGCAGAGCCACGAACGCAGTTTTTCCGGCTCTCGCAAATCGGCGAGTTGTTTCCAGGCCGTGACAAAGGTTTCCTGCGCCAGGTCTTCGCTTTGGCTCAAACTGCCCGTGCCGCTGTAAGCGAGGGAACACAGGAGCGATTGATAACGGGCCACAATCCGGCCGAACGCATCGCGGTTACCAGCCAGACTCTGCGTCACCAATTCCAAATCGCTGGCATCCATCGTTTTCACTGCTTCAGTCATCCTCATGTCAATAAATCAGTCTGGAAACAAGGCAAAGAGGTGACAAAGAAAGTAGCTTCCCCACGATCATTATTGCAATCCGCTAAGCCAACGCTGCCTTTTAATTCATGGCCCGCAGCCCCGTTGGGTGTCTCCGGAACCGCTGAATGGCCCGGCAGCACGCGAATCGAAGCGTGTTCTTTGAATTAGGTCGAGTGGCAGCGTTGGGGCGCGCTGTGGAGGAGGAAGTTCAACCGGAATGCAAGGTCTAACCCGCAACGTGGAGCGAACGGGACGCTGCCGTTTAGCTCAGATGAAAATCGAACGTCACAAGTGGCTGCCTCCCGTCGCTCACGCTGAGCGTTCAATGCTCGCGAAGCGAGCCAAACCTTAGAACCCCAGCGGGGTGACAGAAATTAGCCCAGGGTCAGGACGTCCGCTCTCTGGCTTCCTTTTCCGGACGTCCGCCACCTTGGGTACCACGTCCTAAAAAACACTCCCTCTCCCCATCCGATGGGGCCGATGGGGAGAGGGATAAAAGAGTGAGGGGTTTCTGCTTTGACAGTTGATCAGCTGGGGTTGTGAAGGTTATCCCGAAGGCGAAGCTGCAAGAGTATCGGAAGGCGGGATTGCTGAAGGACACAGATGGTCCATGCAAGTGTGAGGAACGTTTGTAAAACGAGACGTTAGAGATTCGTTCGCCAGCACAGTCACTCCGCTCCGGGTCTGCTCCGGGTCTGCTCCGGGTCTGCTCCGGCGTTTTTTGCGTAAGTCTTTGATATCACGCGTCTGCTCCGCCGCTCCGGCTTTTTTCAGGGTTTCCGGGGGGGAAGGGTCTCCCCGGGGTTCATCTCCTTACCTGCAGCCAAAACGCCAATTTCTGAAAATCCAAAAACCAAAACGACGAAAATCCCATTTTCTCAATTCCGAAAATCGAAAATCAAAAAATTTCACATCACTCCACCACTCCATTCAAGCCACGTTCCAGCTCCTTCGTTCCCTTCGTTTGCTTCTGTTAAGGATCTCCGCACCCCCGTGCGTACACACGTGACACAGATAGCTTTTACTACCCGTGCCTCAGGAAACCCTTGGTTTCATTGCCTGGTACACACGTACACAGCAGACACACGTATTTTCCACCCGGCGGAGGAAAGGCTTTCGCCGGTTCCAATCTCTCAACCCTCAACCATTCTTGAATGTTGCACCTGGGCGATGCGATGTTGCACCTGGGAAGTGCTGCAAACCTTGATTCTATTGATTTGTTGCAACGTTGCACCTGGGAAGGCGTTTTTTGGGGGGCCCGGGGGAGAATCGTTCGCCCTCATTCTTCCTGCGTTGGCCTGTCCTGTACACACATGTAGCGATCGGAGACACACTATGTGTGAACACCCGGTTTCTCAAAGCCCCCCATCACTCAACCCTCAACCCAAGCTGTACACACTTGCGTACACTCTTAGTCCACACTTGTGAAAGTGCAGAAAACCCCCGTCTTTATTCGCGATGTCACACTTGCACACTTGTCACACTTGTTTTTGGGGTTGCCGGGGGGGAAGGTCGAACGTCTATCAAAGCTTTTCCGGCTCCTCAAAAACAACCCACTTAAGTCCGCCGTCGCACTCCTTATCTTCGTTAGCAATCCTTCCTTATTCCCGAAAATTCCTGTCAAAGCGGTCAATGCCGTCAATTCGTTTCCCGTCCCTTTCTATTTACCTTCATCTCTCACACGGTCTTTTCTTTGAAATTCCAATTCCACAGCTGGTCCTACCTTGAAGGTCTTACCCGTTTACAGAAGTGCTTGGTTTTTCAAGGTTTGCGTAATTTTGCATAAATTTTCACAAATTTTCATCACGACTCCATGAAAAAACCACCTTGGACGGCCCGAGGCCGCTTCAAAGCTACTCCAAGCTAACAAAAGCTAATCAAAGCCAATCAAAGTAATTAAAAGTGAAATCTTTTTTCTGCGCCCGTCCGCCATTCTTTTCCAAGGACCCCATTCTATTCTCCATACTTCAATTCGACATTTAGCTGGCCCGCCCCTACCCACTTATTTTTCTCTGGCCGGCGCTCCGCCCTCACCCCAGCACTCCGTCCAAGCTTGCCAATAACTCCATCTATATATGGTGTACAAGCACGCTTCGCCTGGTCGCGGTTCGTCGCGGTTAATCGCGCTTCATCGCGGTTAATCGCGGCCCATCGCGGTTCAGACATGTTCAACTCATCACCCCGGATACCACAAGACCCCCCTAACTCCCGGCGCCGGTCAAACCGCCCTCCCGAATCACATCGAACAAGTCAACAACCTCTTGGGTCGTGAGATGCAAAAACCTGCAAAAACCTGCAAAAACAACCCAGCCGCTTTCATCCTTGTACGGGTTTGTGATGTTTACCGAATGGCGGCCCGGCGAAGCCGCTTGATTCGGACGTCGGAGGCGGGCCGCCACCGGTGAGCTGATTCGTTCGAGGTAGGATGAAAAAGCGCCGACTACCCAAAAAATGCATGAAGCGCTCGACTTTCTGCTCTACGATATATGCAGGATCACGCCAGGTCACGGGTGCCACGCCACTGAGGCGGACGCTGGGTGAGAGCGTAAACATGATGAAATACTGTGTCGCGATTGGGGGCTTTCTTTTCTGTGCTGCGGGTATGATAGCAATTTTTGCCGCGCTTGGTTTCGTGGCAACAGTGATCATGAAAATGATCTCGCATACTGTTCCTTCGCGGTTTTGGCTCATCGTTTTTTTGGCAGGTTTGGCTTGCGGACTGCCAGCCGGATTTCATTCCTTTCGGGCGACGTTACGGCGCTACCAGACCGATACATGAAAGCCGGAGCCCAAAAAATACATTCAGCGGATGAGAGTTAACCTTTCAGGCGAGTTGCAGTTTCACCATCACCCGCGGCCGGTTATCACCGCTGATGCTCGGCATTGGGCCGCTATGCGCATAGCCACTTTTATCTTTTTGCATGCTGGTGCTTTGCTATTGGTTTCGTGCACTCGCACCCCACCGGCAACTCCACGCATTGAACAGAAGTCGCTCGAACAGCGCCTCGTCGAGTTGGAGCGGCATCTCAACACCAACGCTCCGCGCGTCAGCGAGGCTGAAGCACGGAAGCAGTATGAGCACGATCTTGCAGAGATTCAGAGGATGGGTTCTTGCGGAGCGCGCTCAGCGTGACATCACCAGTCGGCTTACGAATGCAACCGTCCTTGCTTGGACGATTGGTACGTTATGAACACTAACACGGTCTGGTGCGATGTTCGGTATCGTTGCCCGATGGCGGCGAGACATTGCAGCAGGAGTTTGGCTAAACCCGGAAGACCGGCACGAATTGGAGTTTGATATGGGATTCGGAGCACAGCCACAGTGACACGCCCAAACCAGGTCACTGTGTCGCAGTTCCGCTTCGCGGTCTGCGTCTTTGAGTTCAAGCATTAGTGCCGCTCGACCACGCTACGTAAATGAGCATCAACTGGCCACGCATTTGGGAGCACGTCACGCGCGAATTTCAGTGCAACCGCGACTCGATACATGGTCCTTCGCACTGGCGTCGAGTCGAACGCAACGGTTTGCTTGTTGCCACCCGAACGGGAGCGGTCGAGCAGGTTGTTCGTTTGTTTGCCATTTTCCATGATTCGCGTCGAGAGCATGACGGCTGGGACAACACGCACGGTTCACGGGGAGCGGCCTATGCTGCGAGTCTTCGGGGCGTGTTATTCGACCTCAGCGACGAGCATTTCGAGCTTCTCCGCTACGCTTGCACCTGGCATACCCATGGTCGGTTGAGCGAGCAGCCGACCATCGGCACTTGCTGGGATGCCGACCGGCTTGATCTTGGACGAGTCGGCATCGAGCCAGAGGCTACGTACATGAGCAGCGAGTTCGGACGGGAGATTGCAGCACATGGTTCTATCCAGAAATTCATTCAGCGAGCCGAAGCGGCTAACCAAGGCGGCTTCCCCTAACTGCCTGCGCTCTGTGTTTGTCCGGCGTGTGTGAGTTGAAACATTACAATTGCATGGTAGCGTGCCCGAACTAATCCCAATCTGGGTGTTAAGTCTTTTGCTTCTATGCGGGGGCTGCTCGCGTCAGGAGACAACTCTCATTGTTCCCGGCAAAAGTGTCGGCCCTTACCGGTTGCACCAGGCAAGGTCCAGGATCCATGGCGGAGACATCGAAGCCTATACGCATCCAGCCGCAAGGGGACTCGTCTTGTCTTTTAACGGGGAGAGCGTCAGCGTCATTTCGGTTTTCAGCACTAACTATCACACAATTGAGGGCGTATGCCTGGGCTCGCTCGAGAGTCAGGTTGTGGCGGTCTTTGGCGAGCCCGACAGAAAGTCCACAAACGACTTAAACCACTTCTGGGACTACGGTATTCAGGTTTGCTGCCGAGACGGCAAAGTAACTTTGATAAATGTTCTCGATACCTGGGATTTTTAATTCGGCTGCTTAAGTAGACGCGCCGACTCTAGGCCTGATTGGTTTCGTGAGCCGGTGGTGGCTCGCCAGTGAGCAGCGAGTTACGTTCACTTGCGCTACGACGTCCAAAGCCGAATACTACGGGTTTTTAACCAGGCCCCAAGTTGTGCAAAATTTCCATGTCACGCCTCCAAGTCATTTCCACAGGACGGATTGATCGATGCTGGCGATGTTAGGTCGGCCGGTCAAAGCCATGGCCATTTCGAGTTCCTCGCGCAGAATATTCACCACCTGAGCCACACCTTCGGCGCCGTTGGCGGCCAGACCATAGACGTAGGGGCGGCCAATCAGTACCGCGCGAGCTCCCAGCGCGAGTGCCTTGAGGACGTCGGTGCCTCGTCGGATGCCGCCATCTACTAATACAGGCAGGCGACCGGCTACGGCTTCAACTACTGGCTGAAGCGCGTTGATGGACGCGGGCAATGTATCCAGACAGCGTCCACCATGGTTGGATACAATGATAGCGGCAACACCAGAGGCAACTGCGCGTTCGGCATCTTCTGGAGTCATAATCCCCTTCAATACTATGGGCAGCTTCGTAATGGAGAGGACCCATTGAATGGCTTCCCACGTAAAACTTCCCATACTTCCCATAATTGGAAGATCCCCGAGACCAGCCGACTTGGCATTTTGAAAGTAGGGAGTCTCGAGGCCGAGAGGTAGTTGGTCGGCTACTCTTTGGATTCGGTTCCGCGCTCCATCGACGACTGCATCTACCGTCACGACAAATGCCCGACAGTTGTTCTGCTCTGCTTCCTGCACCACACCTTTAACAAAAGCGCGGCGGTTCTTGCGCAAATCATAAAGCTGAAACCAAAGTGGTGCCTGGGCCACAGAGGTAATGTCAGAGAGGCGGCGAGTCGATAAACTGCTCACGACGAACGTCGTACCTGTTGCGCCAGCTCCTCGGGCGGTGGCGACTTCGCCTTCGGGATGAGAAAATCGGTGGCGCGCAGTGGGGGCGAGCAGAATCGGATGCAACATCTCCTGACCAAACAAGGTTACGCGGGTATCGATTTTCTCCACATCCACTAAAACCTTAGGGCGTAAACGAATTTGCTCAAAGGCTTCGCGGTTCCAGCGAAGCGTCAGTTCATCCGCTGCGCCACTGGAAACGTATTCGTACGCGAAATGTGAGAGCTTCGCCTTGGCCAGCGGTTCAAAATCCGCGACGCAAACTGGCTTGGGCGCTACATCGCCGGTCAGAGGCGTGACTGGCCCGTTCGGCTTGGGTTTGGCAGAGTCCGCAGCGGCGAGATTAACCATGCTCGCGCTGCTGATTCCCAGGCCTACCGAGGCAAGCGCTTGTCTCCGGGTTACTCCCTTATTCATCGTGGTAACCCCGCCAAATCCACACGAGCGTATCCGCCAGCGATTTTTCAAATACACGACCGTCGCAGTGGCGGGTGCTAAGGCTAAAAACAAACCGCTGATGATAACCTTTGCTTTTCAAGGCTTCCGCCGTGCGTTCGCCGGCCATGACCCAATTGTGGTGCGTTTCTTCGGGATCCTTGGGCCGAAGATCATTCTCGGAGACGTGAGTGAAGATGCGTAATGGCTTTTTCTCGCTATTCTCGATGAGTTTCATGCCGGAATGATATTCCCATGCGCCCAGAGGGTATTTGGCTTCCTCCGCGGCATCATCGTCCTGTTGATCTACAAAGGTACCGGAATACGCAATGATTCGGCGAAACCAATCGGGCCTGAACCATCCCATGGTTAAAGCGGCTGCGCCACCGGAACTGCAACCCATGACCGCGCGTCCCCAGGGATTTTCCGTCAAGGCCAGCTTCGGGAAGGCGGCTTTGATGTCGGCATTCGTCAGCACCGCGGGCAGAACTTCATCATGAATGAAGCGAGCGAGGCGGTCGGACATGGTGTCATATTCAAGACCGCGCTCGCTGTTCTTGCCATCGTTGCCGCCATTTTCAACGGCAATAGCAATAAAGGCAGGCAGTCGGCGCTCTGGCGCCTTGGAAATCGTCAAATTATCGAGTGCGTTCCGAACCAATTTGAGCTGACCGGGTCCGTCATGAATTATAAGGATAGGCGCTTTCGTCCCATCTTTATATGCAGCCGGAACATAGACAAAAATTTTGCGCGCTTTCCGCACCTCCTTCTTTTCGGGTTCGAGTGTGGAATCATCGCCGCGAAAGATTTTGCTGTCGGCCAGTTTCATGCTGAACTCAAAGGATTTGCCCTTGGGATTACCCTGGTCAGTCAAATCAGGATCGATCTGGTATTCGGGGCCGATAATAAATTTGCCATCGCCTTCACTGCCGACGTTTTCGGAGTAAGACTCTGCCGCGTTGCCTGCCGAGGCGAGCGAGGCAAGGAAAACGGCGATTCCAACGACCCGGGTGAGATCCCGGAAAAATGGTGAGTTTGACATGGACTTTGTTAGACCATTCGCCGCGCAATCAAACAAGCGCAAAATCCGGCTTTGGTTCACGGTATATGAGGAGAACCAAAAAAGCGCAGTCATTATTTGTGACACTCGTGCCTTATGAGTGCTCCAGAGTTTGATCGCGTCCCCGGGGGACGCTTGCGAATGAGTCAGGCGGCGGAAGCAACCCATCTCTCGGAGGTGCGCTTACCATGTGGAAATTTTTACCCCGGGTTTTTGTGACAGTCCGGGCAGGCTGCGGGTTATGCGCGGAGGAATATGATTTTTGCGTGGCTTTAAAATCTCCTTACCCCGGGATTAAGTAGCGAGTGCACATCACCAGATCACAATTCAAATTCGAGTGGCGAATTGTGCGCGCAACTTTTCAGTTCGAGGCCGACGTGCAGATCAGGCCCTGAAACCAAGGGTTTTCCTGGGAATGACGTCGTGGCATATCAGATGCTTTTGGGTCGAGAGGTGATCATTGGAAGTGCCAGATTGAATTGTCGATTGGTGGGACCAGAATCACAAACGTCATTTTGAAAGTTCCGTAAGAGCAACTCAGGCAGGACAAGATTCACAAGGTGCATTTATGAAAAATTCGAACGATTCGCAAAATTCTTCCCAATCCACAGCGCCGAAGGATATGGGTTTTTCTCCATGGCAGCGCTTAAAAACCAAACGCATTTCCTACCTGACGCTGCCGTTGCTGGCGATGGCCACGGTAACGGAATTTGTCATTTTGGCGACCGGCTGGAAGTATCAACAGACGGTTTGTTTGCCGCAAGGCATGGGGGTTACTTTCTTTGGGATCGGGCCGATCGGCGCGACGATTCTCGCTGTCGAGTTGCTGAAGCTGCCGCTGGCAATCTGGACTGCTTCACGCACGGGATGGCTCAAAGGATTCATGCTGATGTTCGGTCTGCCGCTGATTTGTGTGCTGACCTTTCAATTGGTCAAAGACATGGCGGTATACGAAATGGGCGTAGCCATGACTCCAGCAAGCCAAATGCTGGAGAAAGCGGCCACTGAGGAAATAAAAATTGCGCATCTGAACGGGGAATTGGCCGCAATTGAGGGGAAAAAGACAGAACGTGAGCGCAAGCTGGCGGAATTGACCGCAAAACGGAACAAAGCAAAGGCCGACCTGGAAGAATCCCTCAAACGAAATGATGAGGCACGCCAGGACGCGATCAGCCTGACGGAATACCAAAAGAAAGAGCTTTCCGAAGTGCAGGCCCGCCAGACGGCGATTATTCAGCAGTTCAATTCCGACACCGAGCAGCTTACCAAAACGATTGCTGACCTGCGCGCTCGACGCGAAACCGAACTGGGGAGGGCAACCAAATGGAATGCGGAAGAAGCACGGATCGAAAACGCTTACAAAACGAAGCTGGCTGAGTATACGAACAAAAAAGCAGCCTACGATAAAGCCAAGGCGGAGTATGATGGCGCAAATTTTGTCCGGCGCCAGTTGATGAAAGAACCGGTGAGCCCAGGCGTCCCGCCCGAGCGCGAATCCAATGCAGTGCTTAAGCCCACGTTGATTGCCGAGTTGGACGAACAAATCAAGGCCAAGGAGGGAGAATTACTCAGTGTGAACAACAAGCGCCGCGAACGCGTGGCGCAGGTGGAGGCCGATGCCCGTCGACTTCGTGAGGAATACGACCATCGCTCCACGACCAAGCGCGAAAAGACCGACAGCAAAAGGGAGGAACTGGCCGCGGCGCAGAATGCATTGCTCACTGAATTGAATGCAGAGGAGAAGCAGGTCGACGCAGAGGTGGCAGCCGCAGTCAAGAACGTGGACGGTATTCGGGCAGAAGTGAGTGCGGCAAAGAAGAAAGCTGAAGGATTTTACGAGGCCCGCGAAGAGGCCATTCGAAAAACGCAAGTGCACCGTATTGCGACTACCGTGGAAATCGTGCGCGGTCTGCTGAAGGGTGAACGACCGATGTCCATCAAGGCGACAGCCAAGGAGCGGGGCGACTTGCTCACCGACCAAATCAGTATGGTGCGGATTTGGGTTTACCCGGTGCTGGCGTTCATCGTGGGTTTCCTGCCGACATTAATGGTGGAGATTGGTTTCTCGACCGTATTTCAACCAGACCAGGTGCGTCCGCCGCATCGCCTCGGCTTCTTCGGCCGGCGCCTGCATTGGCTCTACACCCGCGCTGGGCGACAAAAGATTCTGCGAGCGGAACGCCTTGCCAGCGAAGCATCGGCTGAAATTGCTCTTCGGGACAAGGCTCTGGCGGAGGCGAAAGCTGCGACGGACAAGGCGCTGTTTGATAAGGATGCAGAACTAGTGGCAGCTCGCCAGGCCGCTGAGGCCGCCGCCGCAGAGCATGAGGCGGAATCGAAAAAGAAAGAAGATGTATGGGTCGCCAAGCTCGCCGGCCTGGCCGATTCACTCAATCGAACCGTGGTAGAGAAGGATGCGCTCAAAGACTTGCAGAAATCCGAAATCGAACGCCAGATACAAATGCGCCAGAATGCGTGGTCGGACCGCATCACTCAATTGCGCCAGGAACTGGATGAGCAACGTACCGCCAGCGAAACCGAACGGACGACCATGATGCAGGACCATCAGAAGAAATTGATGGAAGTGACTGAGGATTGCAAAACGCAGGTCATTCAAGCTCGACGCCAGATGGCGGATGCCGAATTAGCGGCAGTGGAAAAATCCGCCCGGCTCGCACACGAGCTCAAAGAAGCGCAGCACGCGCGCGATGCGGCGGAAACCCAATTGAAATACCAATCTGACGCTCTTTCCCTGCAATTAACTCAGGCCCAGGAAGACGCTGCCCGACAAGTGGAAAAGGTCACCCGCGAAGCAAAACATCGCCTCGAACGGCAGCAAATGGAATTTGAAAAGACATTGCGTCAACGCGAAGAGGATTTCGAGCATCGCGCGAAACAACGCGAACAGGAACTGACGCTCGCTTTTGAAGGTCAGTTGGCAGAAGAGAAAAGCAAACTTGAGCAGGGCACCCGGGTGCGTGAATCGCAAATCGAACGTGAACTGGAAGCCCGAACCCGCGAAGTGCAGGAGCATTGGAACCAGGATGTGCAACAACGCGAAGCAGCAGCACAGTTCCGCCTCAAGCAGCGCGAAGAGCAGTTGCAGGCGCAGGCGGAAGCGCGCGTGAATGCAATTCAAAGCGAAGCGGCCGAACAATTGCGACGCCGGGAATCTGAATTGGAACGGCAACTGGACGCGCAATCCCGCGAAGCAGATGCCCGGCAGAAACAGGAATTACAGCAGAAAGAGCTGGCTTTCCAGGCGAAGCTTAAGCAACGGGAACAGGAATTAGCGCTCAAAGCCGAGGCTCGGGAAACGGAATTGAAAAATCAGTGGGCTTCGGACCTGCGCGTGCGCACGGAAGAATGGGAACGGCAGGCCCAGTCAAGATTGCGGGCGACCGAAACTCGCTTCGGGCTCGAGGCGCAGGAAAGAGAAGAATTGTTCCTGTCAAAATCACGCCAGGCAGACCAGCAATGGCAGGCCAAGCTGGATAGTGTCAGGACTGAGCTTCAGGGCCAGACCGAAGAACTGCTGCGGCGCCGTGGAGCAGAAGCGGATGCTGCCATGCGAGAATTGGAAGGCAATTTGCGGAAAGAATTGCAGCATAAAGAAGAGGCTGCCCAGGCGAGAGCCCGCCAGCGCGAGCAGGACCTGGTTACCCAGGCTGTGGCAAAAGCAGAAGCACAACACCTGGCTGCCCGGGCGCAGTGGGAATCGGAAGCTGAGAAAAAAGCTCTGGCCGCCATTGAACCTTTCAAGGCGATGTTAACTCGCATTGAAAAAGAGCGCAACGAGGCGGAACAAGCCGCGGCGGAAAGCGCGCGCCAAGTGCAAACGTTGGAGAAGAAATTGACGGAAGCGTCGTCTTTCCTAAGCGGTTGGCGCAACGGAAAAGATTTGGTTCGGCCGGTTTAGGCTTGGATGAAATGCTGGAAACCACGGGTGCTTTGCACCCGTGGTTTTCTTTTTTGTGCAGATATTACACGAAGAAATGAAGCCGGTTATTGCCAGCGGAACAGTCGAAGCGCGACAACGAAAGAGATAAGTCCCCAGGCCAGCATGATCCCTATTTGAGCGGCCACGGCCCTAATCCCCTGGCCATCCAGCATGACCGTTCGCACCGCCTCAATGAGAGCAGTGAGCGGCAACAGCCTAATCAGCGGCTGAAACAAGTCCGGAAAGCGGGCGGCGGAGAAAAACACACCGGAGGTCACCAGCATCGGCAAACTTGTAAGATTAACGAGACCGGCCACGGTGTGAGTATTCTGTGCGCGAGACCCTATCAGGAGTCCCATCCCTGCGAACATCAAGGAACCGAGGGAGCAAAGGCCGACGATCAATGGGATTGAGCCATGTATGGGAACATGAAAAACCCAGTGCGCAAAACCGAGCAGGATCGGTAACTCTCCCAGCAAAAAAACGCCACGCACGAGCACAAACGAGAGCAGGAAATGGGTGCGGGACATGGGTGTGGCCATCATGCGCTTCATTAATTTGCGAACACGCATTTCCACGATCACAAATCCAACGCCCCACAATCCGCTGGACATCAGGTTGAAACCAAGCAACCCGGGAATGAGAAAATCGATATAACGTGAGCCCGGCTCAGTGACCAATTGATTTCGAACGGAAGTCGGATCGATACGTCCCTCGGCACGCTGCAAAACGTCATCCACGATTGCACGCGCCATGCGGCTCTCGGGTCGAGTGGGATCAAATTGATATAGGCGTGGCTCCTGATTGCTCGCTGGGGCGTTCGGATTTGCCGTCATTTGACGCCCAATCACCACGGATACTTTGCCATTGCGCAACGCCTCGTGGGCAGACTGTGGGCTGAGCCAACGCACACGTACCTCTGAATTCGTGGACAAAACCTCACGCCAGGCTTCATTGCCAGGAATTGCTTCCACGGCGACTTCCACGGGTTCGGGTGGACGATTGCGAAATGCAACACCCAGAAAAAGAGCAAGCACCACGGGAAAACCGTAGGTCCAGAAAAGCGCCGAGGGCTCGCGCACGAAGATCCGCCAGCGCATCAGTGTAAGCTGCCAGAGGGGATGTTGCGGACCGGTATCGCGTTGGAGTTTCGTCATTTCAATCCCGCAGATGTCGTCCCGTATGCTGAACGAATACGTCTTCCAACGTGGCATGATGAGTGGACAGAGCCGTCAGAGTACGTCCGGACTTTTGAAGATGACCCAGCAGCAGTGGCAGCGTCGTGTGGAGGTGTTCAACCGTAAGCGAAAAGCCTTCGCCATGTGCTTTGACAGAATGGACCCCCGGCAATGCGCTCAGACCGCTTTCATCCAGTGCGCCATCGCATTTGATCTCCACGACGTCCGTCCCCCCGAGTGATTCAATCAATTCCCGAGGCGTGCCCAGGCTGATGACTTTCCCTTTATCGACTATGGCCACCCGATCGCAAAGACGCTGAGCTTCATCCATGTAATGAGTGGTTAAAAGGACCGTGCGACCTTCGGCTTTGAATCGCTCGATGAGACCCCAGAGCTGTCTGCGCGATTGTGGGTCAAGGCCAGTTGTCGGCTCATCCAGGAAGAGAATCTCGGGATCGCCCACGAGGGCGCAAGCGACCGCCAGGCGCTGCTTTTGGCCGCCGGATAATTTTATGTACCAGGTCTTGCGCTTGTCCGTGAGCGATACGAGCTCCAGTAACTCATTCACATCGGCGCCCGTGGGATAAAAGGAGCGGAAGAGTTGTAACGTTTCCTCCACCGTGAGTTTGTCCGCCAGGTTCGTCTCCTGGAGCGAAATACCGAGGCGTTGCCGCAGGAATTCCGGAGCGCTTTTCCAATTGCGGCCGAGCAGTTCGACATCGCCGGAGGTGGGAGTGAGCAATCCCTCCAGGATTTCGACCGTGGTAGTTTTGCCGGCCCCATTGGGGCCGAGCAGGCCGAAGCATTCGCCGGCCTGGACTTCCAGATTCAGTCCGTCAACGGCACGGACAGTCCCGTAGTCTTTTACCAGGTCGCGGCAGCGGATGGCCTGCGAATTTTGCATGAAGCCCCGGAGTCTAGAGGAGCCCTCCAGAAAGTCCAAGGCCAGTCTGGATTTTCTAGCGTTTTCGCTCTACGTCCAGGCGGGGTTGTTGATCGGTTCGTCCGCTCGGTTTGTCGGTGCTGGCGAAAGCAAACAGGTGAGTGTTTGATTGGACGTAAACAGCTCCGTTGGCAATAACGGCCGTGCCATAAACAGCAGAACCGAGGTTCGTTTCGCTAATCAGGACCGCTTCATTTTCCGCCCCGCCCGGTTTGACTTTATCGGCGGGGAGCTTTTTCCCCTTTGAGGCTTCAAGCACCACGAAGTCCCCATCTTCATCACCGGCGTAAAGTTTGCCATCCGCTACCATTGTCGAACCCCACATATGAGCTTTCATATCATAGGTCCAATAGAGTTTTCCCGTCTCCGCATCGAAGCAGTAGATGAACCCGGAAAAATCTCCGACAAAGAGAAGGCCCGTTTCCGGGTCAATGGATACCGATGAAATGCTGCGGTGAATTTTGTCGTAATTCCAGATTTTGCCGCTCTGGGTCACATCCCCGGTTTTAGTGGCATCAATGCAAATCAAATTGCCTACACCTTCCCCATGTTCCGGGTCCTGACCGACGGCAACATAAACGCGGTTCTTGAAAAACACTGGAGTGGCGTTCACTTCGCTTGGACCTTCGGCTGCGGGGTACTTGTACTTCTTCCGTTCTGGTGGATTGCAGTCATACTTCCAGATCGTTTTCAAAAACTTGTTCTCCCCATCTTTCACCGGAATCGGGTCAAAGGCATAGCACCAGCCATCACCGCCGCCAAACAGGATCTCTTTTTTTCCATTTACCACTGCCAGTGAAGGGGAACTCCATTGGCCGTGGAAAATTCGCTGGCTGATGTGGGCATCGTCTTCCCCCATAAATTCGCCGGTCTTTTTATTGACGGCAATGAAGCTTGGCGAATTCGGTGAGGGAATATTGGAGTGAGTCCAGTCCTGGCCGTTTGAGGTGCAAACGTAAACAATATCATCTACGACCAACACAGAACAATTTGAGGCGTTGTGCGGAAACACACCGAGATCGTCCATCATGTCGTAACGCCAAATAATATCCGCGTCCTTCGGGCCGGGCTCAATCGGGGGGGCCGGCCTTTCCGTGGGTTTGCCGCGATCCAGGAGCACGTCCTTCACGACGTATTTGTTCTCATCCTTGAACGGCCCATCGTTGCCGTTTGACATCCCGTTAATATCCAGGCAGAGCACCTCGCAGCGGCTGCTCACCAGGTAAACCCGATCTCCTTCCACTGTCGGGGACGAAAGCAGACCAAGATTTTCCCAATCGTTCACCTTCCCTGAGGCGAGCTTGGGAATCACCAATTGCCAAAGAAAGTCGCCGGTTTTTTCGTCAAACACCATCAGCACGCTCCGATCACCGGTAAACTTTGGATCCCGAGGGTTTTCATTATTGGTGCCGATGAATACTTTTCCTTGGGCGATAGTCACATTGCCGTAGCTCTGTGAGCCAATCTTCGCGGCCCAGCGCAGGTTCTTTGCTCCCTTTGGATCAATATCTTCGGTTCCTGGCTTAAAATCTATTTTGCCCAGGGTTGCCGGCAAACCTTTCTCGGCAGAGTACATGTTCCGGAAGTCGCGGCCTCCCCATTGGGGCCAATCCGCAGCCGTGAGCAGTGCAGGAGTCAGCGCTAGAGCGATGGCTGGAGCAAAAAAACGCGTGTTCATAAGAATCGGAATCAAAAGAATAAATTTTGCCGGACGTGGCTTAGTTTGGCTTTACGTCAATGTTATCAATGTAAACTTTTTGGTCTTGCGGAGAGAAACCGAAGAACCCCGGGGAGCCGGTTTGATGCGCGGTCTTGTGAGGCACTTCAATCGTCCAGGCTTCCGGCTCCGGTTCGCCCTTCTTCCATGCCTTGGCGCGAACGATTCCTTCTCCATTTCTGGCCACGTCCACACGTGCCTTCAATCGGTACCACTCCTTGGGTTGCCATTTAAAATCCTGGGCAACACGAAGCCGTTCCTGATTTGAATTAATTTCCAGCTTTTGCTCGTTACCTTTGAGCACAATGAAATATCGTTGGTTAATTATACCCACCTCAGACATCTTACGACGGTTACCGTCACTCATGACATCTGCTTCGATCGTGTAATTCTTCGCATCAGGGGCGCCAATAAAGACTGTTGCACGCTGGAAAAATTTATTTTCGATGGTCTTGGACATCACCTTGCTTCCGTCCTTCTCACGGATATCGAACTTAAAGCGCGCACCGATCCAGGGCAGGGGAGGGTAGGAATATGCAGCGCCCTCGACGGCGTTTGTTTCGGTGAGATTCATCCACTCGAAATCCTGATGTAATGGCAGGTAAGGCAGGACACGTCCACGAATGTAGCCCTTCAGATTACCGAGTTTCGCTTCGAACGCGCCGGCGGATGGCGTCGATTCATTTGCCGCCAGGAGCTCTCCTTTATCGTTGAAGGAAGCTTTCATGGTCGATTTCACCCTTGCGGTGGGTGGAACATAGCTGGCCCACTGCAAGGATTTGATATCGGAAATCTCTTCGACAGTGAACCCTTTGGCATCCAGTGAGCGCGCGTGGAAAGAGGCGCTCTGGCCCGGGCGCAACAGTACTTCGGAAGGAACGATCTGGAGCGATTCCGCTTTCCCGGGAGCCGGCCATTTTTCAGGCGGTGAATCCATGGCTAAACCGGGATTGTCGCCTTTCTTTCCGAAGCAATAAATGTGACGAGTCGTTTGGACGTAAACCTTTCCATTATAAATGCTGGGAGTTCCGAAGCACCGTCCATCCAGCGCGATATGGCTCAGGATTTCGGGCTTTTCGCCCGGCTTAATAATATAAAAAGCGCCGGTCGTTCCGGATTCGCCAGTGGTCGCTTTCGTGTTGGGATCATCCAACATGGGCACATAAAGTTTACCGTCCGCAAAAATGGGTGAGGCATTCCGTTCTTCAATTCCGAGTTTTAGCTTCCAAAGAATGGTTCCTTTCTCGGGGTTGACGGCGCAGAGATCGCCCTGCTCGTTCACCAGGTACACCGTGTCGCCTCCCAGAATTGGCGAACTGGCGGACGTAGAAAGATTCACCGCCCACAACTCGAGATTTTTGCGCTCGAGCACTTGAGGTACGCCTGCGGTGTTCGTCGGAATATCCGTGGGAATCTTAAGGGCCACCATCTGCCCGGGCTCATACGGCGTGCCGTAAACCGCAATGACCTTGTTATTGTTGTGAACGATGACCGTGGCGTTGATGCCGGCCTTGAACAGGTTCACGCGCCAGAGTGGGTCCCCGGTTCTGGCATTCACGCAAACCACGCTGCCATCTCCAGTCGCGGCATAGAAAACCCGTTGGCCGCCCAGCCAGCTAAGATATGGGTGGGAATAAGAATTATCTCGCGGTCGGTCACCAGGATTGGAAGCCCAAACCAGCTCGCCGGTTTTCTTTTCAAACGCGTAAAAGCGATCGGCCGCCGGGCCTTGCGCGCCCCAATTGGCGGTGATGCCTCTGGTGATGACGAGGTCCTGATCAATTAGCGGGGAAGCCGTTCGGCTGTTCGGAAAGGTCAGCCGTCCAAATTCTTCCATGAGCGAATGCTGCCACAACAATTTGCCATCTTCAGAAAATGCGGCCAGAATTCCCTGGGTTCCCTGCATGAAAACGTCTCCCGTCTCCGGGTCTACGGTCGGACTGGAATTCGCATATCGCTGATAAACCGTATCGCTGAGAAAATCGTTATATAAATGCTGCCAAAGCTTCTTGCCGGTCTCAGCATCAAAGCAAGCAACACCCTCTTGAAGATCCGGGCCTTCGCCCAGGTAGCCCATCGCATAAACTTTCCCGTTCGCAATCACCGGAGCGGATTGGCCGGGAAAATCGGCCAGCCAAAGCGCCTCTTTGGTTGCGAGTTTGTCGGGCAGGTTCGTTTCCAAGGAACTGCCGTTTTGTTGAGGACCGCGCCAGCTAAGCCATCCGCGCGCCGGGGCGCCAAATGAGGGAACCGTGAGCAGCGGCATAGCCGCCGCAATAAGGAAAGCACCAAACCCAGTCGTTACTTTCATGCGTTTGTTTCCACGCGCCGGTTTAGGATTCTGCCAATCGCGCGGGACAGAAATAACTATTGTACACGTCTATTGGGTTTGCAATTAAATATTACTCACACGTATTATCGGTCGGATTTCCCGATCCTTGCCTGCAAACATGAGTATGCTGGATTTGCCAATCGACTCGCCGGAAAGGCGACGTCTGCCAGTCCTTTTAAGACGCGCCTGGTACGGGTTGAACCAGGCATTTCGTCGCCGCATCGCCCATTTGGAAATTACGCCGGACCAGTTCACGGTCATGCGGACGTTGTTGGAACATGAAGGCATTACCCAGCGTGAGTTGACAGAATTTATGACCAGCGATCCCAATACGATCGCCTCACTGCTGGAGCGAATGGAACGAGCTGGACTGATCACCCGGCAATCGCATGAACGCGACCGCCGGGCTCATCGGTTAATCCTCAAAGCGAGTGGCAAATCGAAGTACGAGGAGGCCAGGGCCGAAGCGATTGGTCTGCAGGAAGAGGTTTTGAGTTCACTTCCAGAAGGGGGTAGAGCACGCTTTTTGAAGGAACTTGCCCTGGTGGCAGAGAGCTGTCGTGCCGCTAATGAGCGTTCTCCAAAAAAATCCACCGCCGGCCGAATAAAAAAACGTAAAGCTAAACGCTGACGGTGGGCAGTATTCGAACGCTTTGGTGGGAAGGTTTTAGGTGCGGAAGCGCTCTAGACAAAGCCAGTTGCAGGCGCAACAATCGGTCAATGCCAAGCAACGGTGATTCACCGCTCGATGTTCTTTGGAAAGAATACAGTATCGTTTTCCGGGAATTCGATGACCTGACGCTGGCACGTTGGCTGGCACAAACACTGGGACAGTTGGAAGGAAAGACGTGGCGCCTGTCGCATCCGCTGCTGGGAGCGTACCGTCTCGCGGCTCAGATCGCCCATGAAAAGCATATTTGGTTCAAGCGCCTGGCTTCCACTCCACAGGCCTATGCCGAATCTCCTTGTTGCCGCGCGCCGTTGCTGCCGTTGCTGACCCGCGATGTCAAAGATGCCGGCCTGATTTGCCAGCACTGCAATGATACACTGGTACCTTTCGAGGAACTTCCCGGCACTGTACAGGCTGAAGTGGATTCCTGGGCAGAGGCCTACAGCCCGGTCCATGCGGTGGCGCATTGGGATGACCGTCAACGCAAAAGCGCCGGAAGTTACGACCGAGCCTACGAGAAGGCTGCCGAAGAAGCGGAAGGTTTGCTCGCGCGTGTCGGGAAAGATCTGGCACCGCGATTCCTGGAATTTTATCCCACGATCGTTTGGGAAGACCAGGATGAATGCCTCGAGGTCAGGCCTGAAGATGTGAAGCTATAGGGGACCGCGCCGATGGGCCCTTATTTCCTGTTGCTTTGCAATTTTAGAGTTTTTCTTTTTCTGCAAGGCTTTCCAGAAAAGATTCTCCTTTTTCCTGCAATTTTGTTTCCAACCGTTTTGTGCAATCGCAATCGCTGCAGGCCCACGGTTCGGTTCCGTTCCAGTCACGGCAATTCTTCCGGTTGTGAGCATCTTTCACGCTTAGTAACTCAAAATATTCTTCCCAGTACGGACGTTCTTCCGCCAATGGGGTTGCGCAAAAGCAGGTCTCAACCCAATGTGCCGTGCCTTCCGGGGTGACCCGCGCTTGCTGCATGTCATAAACGTATTCGTCTCCGGCTATGGATCCCTTTCCGAGAAGTCCTTCCCGAATAGCTTTGAGCAACGCACGCTCTCGACCCGGTCGCACCCGGGCTTTTACCAGGTATCTCATTTTGTAAGATAACCCAATTTTTAAGCCCGAACAGCTTGCTCAACGCGAAATATCCGCTTGCTTCAAAACTCGAAATTGATGGCGGGTCAGCGCCTGTTCGGCAATTTCATTATCCTCAATGCTTAGACCCATCACCGATTTACCCTGAGAACCCGGAATGAATGGATACAGATAGTTTATATTCAGCTCTGCCTCCATCAGGGCGGCAACCAATTTATTGAGATCCGTCGGGTTGACTTCGACCACGACCAGATTGCTTTCGCTAAAGGCAAAGTTACCTTTTACCAGGAGTTCACGCGCTTTATCGGGATCATCCACCACCATGCGAATAATGGCGCTGTCGGTGGTATCCAGCACCATCATGCCAAGCACATGCACATTTTTCGCCGTGAGCAGTCGAATCAGATCATGCAGACGCCCCAGCCGATTGGGCGTGAAAATGGAGAACTGGACGACCATATCCGACCGTCGCGCCCTGGTTACGTGTGTCGCCATAACAAAATTGTGACCCTTAATAATTTAAAGGGTTACAATGTGCCTCATTCGCTCTGATGTGCAAGGATATGCCAGAGGCTCAAGAGATTGGCATTGCTACTTGGGTGGTTTTGGCGACAGAATGCCCGGGTTTATCTGGATGAGTATCGCTTCACTTACACGAACTGATGCACCCGTGGCCCCCCCGGCTGCGGAGCAACAATCCTTGCCACCGGTTGCCCGACCAAGGTCGAGCGTGTTTAAGCTTCTAGGAGAGGTTCTCAGCCATGGCGGGCCCGGTTATTTGCAATTCGCGATTACGAACATTTGCAACGCTAAATGTGATTTTTGCGGGTTTGCTGTTGACCGCTTCGACCCCAAAATGCGCCGCAGCGTCACGCTGAAGGAAGCCCGCGACGTCATCGATATTGCCGTAAAGAACCACATTGGCTATTTGCTTTTTGTGGGTGGTGAACCGCTGGTGCACAAGGATCTGCGCGCCATGACTCGCTACGCTGCCGAGCGAGGCATTCACCCAATGATTTGCACGAATGGCTCGCTGTGGACTGAGCGCAATATGCGCGAGTTGGCGCAAGACGGATTAAGCAGCGTTATCATGTCCATTGATGCTCATGACATCGTCAAACACGAAAAGAATCGGGGGCTGCCCGAGGTTTGCCGCAAAATCAAACGAGCGAACGAGGTATTCGCAGAGTTGGGGATCCAAACCACCGCTAGCGTCACCGCCAGCAAACTCATCGAAGATTACGACAAACTGCCGGAATTCTTAAATGAGCTCGGGTTTAAAAGCTGCACGTTCAGTTATCCGCTCACAAACCTCGCATCCAGTTACCTGAGCTTTAGCGATTCCAGTCTTGTTAATTATACGACCGATGAATTGCTCCAGGTCTTTGAAAAAATAAAGCAGATGAAAGAGCGCAGCTCGTTCCCGGTGGTGAACCCCCGAGAATCGCTCAGCGAAATGCAGCGGCATTTGCGAAAAGACAAAGAAAAGTTTGGTTGTCTGGGTGGCCACAAATATTTTTACCTGGATTGGAATCTTAATCTGTATCGCTGCCATTTCTGGGAAAAACCCATGTGCAACATTTATGAGTTTGATGAATCGAAACTCATTCGTGACGGGTGCACGCGGTGCATGATTGATTGTTATCGTGATCCCAGTGTTTTGCAGTTCGTAGCTGTTAATGCCAGTGATGCCTGGCATAATCTCAAAAAGGGCAAATTACTGTCGGCGGCAAAAAAGTTCATGGATCCCCGCAATCTCACTTCCTTAAAGGCGGTCTGGGAGGATCGTAAGTGGATCGGGAAAGTTTAACTCTCCCACGTTAATGGCTGGGATAATCCAGCCACCTTTGCAGGAATTGGAATGTTCCTACGCCGTGAATCGTGTGCGGCCCGTTGAAAAATTCGATCTCTGTCCGTTCGCCGATCCCAAGTTCATCATAGAATCGCTTTACTTTCGCGAATTCATAGGCAACCCATTCGTCGGCTCCGACTCCATCGTTATGGCCGCGTTCCACCATAAATGGGCGGGGAGCAATTAACGCTGCCATCTCGGCGTAATTAAAAGTGTGGCCGAGATCCCATTCGGGCATTTCGTACTCACCTGAATAAATGTAGCTCGCTGGAGCGTCGATGGCAGCGTTTTTTCGCACCCACTCGTTGAAGTCTCCCGAACAAATCGATAAGGCGTAACCTTCGAGCGCTGCCGGCACGCGCATCGCCGTCTTGCCGCCATAAGATAATCCATAAAACCCGATCCGCTTGCGGTCCACGAAGGGTAAATCTCCGAGCCATTTCAAGACGACTTCGTGTTGAGCTGTTATTACCGAAAACAGCGATTTTCCGATAGGGTTTGCCTTGCGTTGCAATACCCGGAAATTGTCGCCACCGCGATATGGGTTATGAGGCGCAAAGACAACAAAACCCTTTTCCGCCAGCCGGCGGGCAAATGCTTTGTAGTACCGAAAAGCCTGGGTGTTAGTATCCTGGTTGACCACATCTGCCGGAACCCCCTCAAGACCATGCTGGCAAACGACCACTGGCCGGTGTTCATTTGATTGGAGACCTGGAGGTTTCAGCAGGTAACCCCAGGCAAAAACATCCGGCAACACGTCCAGTACGACTTCATAAATTTCTGGTCCGCCGGTGGTCTCGAGAGAATCCAGACGGCGGGTCCTCGCATTTAATGGAGTTGCGCCCAACGGAAAGGCACCGATCACATCTTCGCGGAATTGGCGCCGATAAGCGCTGCTTGCGGATTGCCAATCGGAAGTTGAGGTGGTCTTGATTTTGTTCCAAAGGAAATCCTCTCGTGCATGTTCGCAGGCCTGCACGATCTTTTGTGTGTATTCCTCCAGTTCCTTCACCTGACGTTCCTGGCGTTTTGCGCTGGAAACATTCTTTCGGACGTAAACAGGTGCAGTACCGGGCTGCTGCACAAAATCCATTTTTATTCCCAAACCATTCAGTAATGCTGTGAGCGCTCGATCGGATATGGGGCCGGTTTCTGCTCCTTCAATGCCGGCAAGCAGAGTCAAATGCTCAAACTCCTTGTGATTGCCCAGCAGTTTACGGGCGCGCTCAAACTCCACCTCCACCCGATCATAGTTGGGCGTTTGTAATTTGCCCGGAGCTGCTCCATGCCGACTTTCCCTCGCCTGCGGTGGGCCCGGAATCAGCGTTACCGGGCTCTGTTCAATCAGCAATGCTCGAGGCGCAACCAGCGTAGCGATTTCGGCATCACCGAATTCTTCAAGCAATCCAAAAACATTTCGGTAAATCGGTTCCTCCCATAATCGTTGTCGGGAATCGAAATAGCCGCTGACCAGCGTGACTTCTATTCGCGGATCGAGTGCGGCCGCATAAAAAGCCAACAGCCCTCCCTCGCCATATCCGGCAATGCCGATCCGCACTGTTTTACCGGAATTGTTCGGCGCTCCTGTTTCCGGCTTTCGGCCTTTGCCGTTCTCCGTCGCAAAAAAATCTACTGCTGCCAGAACCTTTTGCACTTCGTAGCCGATGATATGGCGCCCAACTTCGTAAGCCTGTCGATAAATCCATTCCCGATGCGGCTCGTTGGTAAAACGTCGAACTTTTGCATTGCCCGAAAAGGCATCCTGGCGATCAATCAGCACCGGAACCAACACCTCGCATCCATGTTCTGCCAGTCGCCGCGCGAATTGACGCTCCGGCGGAATTCCCGGCATTAATCCACAGACCATTTCCGGCGTTTGATCAGCATCCGGCACGGCGACAACTCTGGCTGTGCAAGAACCCTTGGGTCGCAACCAAAGCCCTTCGCCGTAGATACCGTCCAACACCGGCCAACGCACCGCATGCACTGTGTATTGTTTGGTCTCGGCCACAAGGGCCGGCAATTCTTCGGTGCTGATGAACTCAGGTTGTTCAAATCCAATGCGTGGCTCTACGATGCCAATCATTTTTCGAAGATGCTGGCGGTTCGGCTCGATTGATTTTTCGTAAGCGCTAACGGAAGAGAAATCTCGTCGCCATAAGGCCGGCCTTTTGGAAATTGATTGAGCGGTTTCCTTCATGAGGAATTTATCAATGCCCATGACCATTTGGGTCGAAAGCTCTCCCTGCATGGTGAGCGGGGACGTTCCGGGTAGTTCCGGCGGAGACTGCGCCAGGCTTGAAAGGATTAGGGCCGGCGCGAGAAGGAGCACCGCATGCAGATGACGCAACAAAAACGAAGAAGTGAGCGGCATTATGAAAAAGAGTTTTGCTCCTTTTGCTGCAGAATCAAGAGCCAAGTCCTAGCGGTTTTGCGCGCAGCCCTTGATTTTGCAACGAGCAGAGTACAATCCGCACTTGTTCCAAAACCGAAAACCAACTAATCTACTAGTGGTTTTCTGATATCGAACTGCTGCATGTTTCGTTTCCTGACCAGCCTGCTAAAACACATCCATCTTGTATTTCTGGCCACCCTCAGCACGGCAACGATCTGTTTGCCTGCTCAGGAAGTTCGGGCGGATGACTTGCCTCCTGCCGCAAAGCGTTCCGTGGATTTTACCAAGGATGTGCAGCCTCTCCTCGAAAAAGCGTGTTTTGAATGCCATGCAGGAACCAAAGCCAAAGGCGAATTGCAACTCGACACTCGGGAACATGCGTTAAAAGGGGGTGAAAGCGGTCCGGCTCTCATCCCTGGCAAAAGCGCTGATAGTTTGCTTATCCAGGCTGTTGCGGGTGTTAAGCCGGATTTGTTAATGCCGAAAAAAGGTGAACGACTCAAAGCGGAGCAGATCGGAATTTTGCGTGCCTGGATTGATCGTGGTGCCGAGTGGCCAGCCGTTGCTGCAGGAACCAATCCGGATAAACGTAACCACTGGGCCTTTAAACCACCCGTTAGACCCAAAATCCCCGCTGCCGGTAAAAATTGGGCTCGCAACCCAATCGACCGCTTTGTGTTCGCGCGTTTGGAAAAAGAAAAACTGCGGCCTTCCCCGGTTGCGGAGAAACGGACCCTCTTGCGGCGTTTGACCCTGGATCTTACCGGTTTGCCTCCGACCATCGAAGAAATTCAAAATTTTCTTTCAGACCGCCAGCCGGGCGCCTATGAGCGCGTGGTCGAACGGTTGCTGGCCTCGCCGCATTACGGAGAACGCTGGGGGCGGCAATGGCTGGACCTAGCCCGATATGCAGATACAAACGGTTACGAAAAGGATAAGCCTCGATCCATTTGGCCTTATCGTGATTGGGTTATTAAGGCGTTTAACGAGGACATGCCTTACGATGAATTCGTAATCGAACAACTTGCAGGCGATTTATTGCCTGGCAACGCCCTCGACCATCAGGTTGCGACCGGTTTTCTCCGGAATTCCATGCTAAACCAGGAAGGCGGAATCGAGCCGGAACAATTTCGAGTAGAAGCGCTGATCGATCGAGTGGATACCGTAGGAAAAGCGTTTCTCGGGCTCACGGTCAATTGCTGTCAGTGTCACAATCACAAGTACGATCCATTTTCGCAGAAGGAATATTACCAGCTCTATGCTTTTCTGAATCAGGACGATGAAGCTTTTTGCGAGGTGCCCACTTCGGAGCAGCTCAAACAACGAGAACAGCTTCTGACCAAAGTTCATGAGCTGGAGGTTAAGAGCATGTCGGAAAGCACCAATCTTGCCGAAAGAATGGCGCCATGGGAAAAAGAAATGGCTCATCAGGGGAATAACTGGACGATTCTGGAGCCCAAAGATTGGCAGAACTTTGCGACAAAATTTGAAAAACAGGAGGACGGCTCCTTATTGGGAGGAGGCGACCTTCAACCCGGCGGGACCATGCGGGTCTGGGCGGAAACACAGGCCACCAACATCACTGGATTGCGGTTGGAAGCTTTGACCAATGCAAATTTGATCTATGGTGGCCCTGGGCTCGTCGGCAAAGGAAGTTTCATCGTAAAGGAATTCACAGTTGAGGCCTGGGCGCTTAACAATCCAACCGTTACAAATTCAATAAAATTTCGGCGCGCAATTGCTGATGCCTCCGCCCCTGGCTTCAATGTTACGAACGCCATCGACGGAAACACCAATAGTGGATGGGTCCCATGTGCGACGCCTGACCATCGAAACGAAAGCCACTGCGCGGTTTTCGAATGCGCCGAGCCGTTCGGATTTCCTGGTGGGACGCGTATGGAGATCACTATTCATCAACTGTTCGACCGTGAAAAAGATGCTCCGAGAGACAAATTATCCAAACTGGATTGCCATATGCTCGGCTGTTTGCGCTTGAGCACCACAACGGATGACGGTCCGCTCAACGTGGATGGACTCAACGAGCGCGTGCGTCAGGCTCTCGCGCTTGCTCCAGGAGAACGCTCACTCGAGCAGCGCCGGGTTTTATTCGAGCCATTTGCCAGTTACGACGGCGGCTTTACTAATCTTAATAAGGAAGTCTCGGCTGAATTCGAGAAATGGCCTTACCCGCCAACGACGCTGGTCCTGAAGCAGCGCCCTCAGCCGCGCGTTACGCATATGTTTAAGCGTGGCGATCGCCTTCGCCCTGGGGACGAGGTCCAGCCCGATGTTTTGTCAGTGCTAAATCCGTTTCCGGCTGAAGCCCCCAAAAATCGTCTAGGACTTGCTAAATGGCTGGTAGCACCGCAAAGCCCTACCACGGCCCGCGTTCTGGTAAACCGGATGTGGCAGTCCTATTTTGGCCAGGGCCTCGTCACGACACCGGAAGATTTCGGCACGCGAGTCGAAGAGCCGTCTCACCCCGAATTGCTCGATTGGCTGGCCTGCGAATTAATGCAGCCAACTGCGATTGCCGCGGAATCACCGACCCCCTGGAGCATTAAGCATATTCATCGCTTGATTGTAAATTCCGCTACTTACCGACAATCCTCACGTGTATCTCCCGAGTTGCTCGCCAAAGACCAATACAACCGTTTACTTGCACGAGGTCCGCGTTTTCGAGTGGAAGCGGAGGTCGTGCAGGACATCGCGCTTTCGGCCAGCGGATTATTGAACTTAAAAGTTGGCGGCCCCAGCGTCTATCCACCGATTCCCGCCAGCGTGGGCGATACAGTTTACGGCGGGTTTTCGTGGAATGAAACGAAAGGTGACGATCGTTACCGCCGCGGACTCTATACCTTCTGGAAACGATCTTTGCCTTTTCCATCACTCATTGCCTTTGACATGCCGCCCGGAGAGAACTCCTGCACGCGCCGAGTCCGCTCCAATACGCCCTTGCAGGCCCTCACGACGTTAAATGAAAAAACGTTCGTTGAATCGGCACAGGCCATGGCGCTCAAAATTATGAAAAGGGAGGGTCTTGATGAGCGGGCACGTGCGGCGTACGCGTTTGAGCTCTGCACTGGCCGGAAGCCGGATAATGTTGAAGTGGAGAAACTTCTAAAATTCTGGCGTGAGGAATATAATATGTTCGAAAACAACACCGCTGCCGCAGTGAATGTTTCTGTCACTGATCTGAAAAATCTTCCTCCTGACTTGAATCTGCACAAAGCCGCAGCATGGGCTATGGTAAGTAGAGCGATCTTGAACCTGGACGAAACGATTACCAAAGAATGAATCACGCAGACGAACTCCGCTCCGAATTCGGGAAACTGGTGGCTCGCCGCTGGTTCTTGCGCCAGTGCGGAGTAGGGCTTGGCTCCATTGCTCTTGCGTCTCTTCTTGGGGCGGAGAAGACCTTTGGTGCACTCACGCCGAAAACGCTCAATCCACTGGCGAGCAAGCCTCCACAATTTCCTGCGAAAGCCAAACGGGTAATTTACCTCTTTATGGGAGGCGCACCCAGCCAGCTTGAGCTCTTTGATTACAAACCAGCTCTGGCCAAGTACAACGGAAAACCTCTACCGCCCGAAGTGATCATGGGCCAAAAGTACGCGTTTATCCGGCCCGACGCCGCTCTTTATGGCACTGAATTCAAATTTGGTCGCCATGGCAGCTCGGGTGCGGAACTCTCCGAAGTCTTGCCACATTTAGCCGAGGTCGTGGACGACATCGCGATTGTTAAATCCATGTACACGGATGCATTCAATCACGCTCCGGGTCAGGTCCTAATGCAGACCGGTTCCACTCAGTTTGGCCGCCCGTGCTTTGGTTCATGGGTCCTCTACGGGCTTGGTAGCGAAGCAGAGAATTTGCCTGGCTTTGTTGTGCTTAACTCTGCGGGCGGCTTGAGTGGCGGCACATCCCTTTACGGCAGTGGCTTTTTGCCCACAGTTTATCAAGGCGTTCCTTTCCGCAAGACTGGCGACCCTGTTTTGTTTCTCTCCAACCCTGCGGGTGTGACTGACAAAATGCAGCGCCGCACGCTCGATCTAATTAAGGAACTTAACGAAAAACATCTCGCTGCCGTCGGAGATCCGGAAATCGCGACCCGAATCAACTCCTTCGAAATGGCTTACAAGATGCAATCGAGCGCGCCCGAGTTGATGGATGTAGCCAAAGAATCCCCTGAGACCCTCAAATCGTATGGTGTTGAACCCGGCAAGCCGTCTTTTGCTATGAATTGCCTGCTGGCGCGTCGATTAATCGAACGGGGAGTTCGGTTTGTGCAGCTATTTCATGAAGGTTGGGACCACCACAGCGAAGTCTATGCCGGCGTCAAGGATCAGGCAGGCAAAACCGATCAAGCCAGTGCGGCATTGATAAAAGATCTGAAGGAACGCGGATTGTTAGAAGATACCCTGGTCATCTGGGGTGGCGAATTTGGACGGACGCCAATGGTGGAGACCAACCCGGAAGCAGGTCGTAAAATGGGTCGCGACCATCATCCGCAGGCATTTACGATGTGGTTTGCCGGTGGGGGCATAAAACCGGGTATCACCCTCGGCGAGACGGACGAATTTGGTTTTCACGTGACTCGAGACAAAGTTCACGTGCACGACTTCCACGCCACCTTGCTCCATCTCCTCGGATTCGATCATACCCGTCTCACCTACCGTTTTCAGGGTCGCGACTTCCGGTTGACGGATGTCGAAGGTGAACTGGTTCAGAAGCTCCTCGCCTGATTCATTTTCAGAGTTTCGTTCGGAGTTTGATTTCGTCACTTGCGTCGGCTTGACGGCGGCTGGCTTATGGCCTATTTCCGGTGCGTGCGAATTTCCAAGTATCTGGCCTGGCCTGCTCTATTCGGTGTTGCAGCTCTCTTTGCGGGAAACACCTCGGCGGAGTTGCCCAAGATTGAACTGCAGCCGGTCTATACGGAACTAAAGATCGATCGACCTATGTGGATGGAAGAAGCCCCGGATGGCACCGGCCGGTTCTTTGTCGTCGAGCAACGTGGACGCATTGTCGTTTTTGCAAAAGGCAGCGATGGCAGCGGTGCCAAGGATTTCCTGAACATCGTCGATCGCAAGCCGCTTGCCGAAAACGAGGAAGGCCTGCTGGGTTTCGCTTGCCATCCCAAATTCAAGGAAAACGGGAAAGTTTATATTTTCTATTCGCAGCAAAATCCCATGCGGACCGTCATCAGCGAGGTCAAAGTACCCAGTCAAAATCCTGATGCCGTCGATCTTTCTACCGAGCGCGTCCTCCTGGAGTTCCCTCGGCCGTACTGGAATCATGACGGCGGGTGTCTCTTCTTCGGCCCCGATGGGTACCTCTATTTCACGTGTGGCGATGGCGGCGCGGGGAATGACCCGCATAACAACGGTCAGAACACCGCCACATTGCTGGGAAAAATCCTGCGGATCGATGTCGACAAACGCAGTGGCAAACTTCCTTACGCCATACCTTCAGATAATCCGTTTGTTAAGGAAGGCTATGGAGTGCGTCACGAGATTTATGCCTACGGGTTGCGAAACGTCTGGCGCATGAGCATGGATCGTGAGACCGGCGAGCTCTGGGCTGCAGACGTTGGCCAGGATAAATTTGAAGAAGTGGATCTCATCGTCAAAGGCGGCAACTATGGCTGGTGTGTGCGGGAAGCCTTTCATCCCTTTAAGCCAGGACCGGAAGGGGCCAAATACCTGGACCCGGTTATCGAATACGCTCACAACCCGGAACTCGCGAAGGATAGTGAGTTTCCCAAACACGGCGTCGGCACCAGCATCACCGGAGGCTACGTTTACCGCGGCAAAAAGTATCCTGCTCTCCAGGGAATTTACATGTATGCGGATTATACGCTCGGCACAATCTTCGGCCTTCGACAAAAAGACGGGAAAGTCACCGAATCCGCCACACTCCTCCAACAACCAAAAAACATCACCAGTTTTGCCCAGGACCTTGCCGGTGAACTCTATGTGCTTTCGTTTGATGGCAAGATCTTTTCCATCGCGATGCCATAATCAGAGCTTAAGGCTTTTTCTCGGCAAACGATTCCGGAAGGCCATTTGTCTTTTTCAAAGTAATGCCGACAAATTGCCAGTCTTCTTCAAACTCTTTGGCTGGGACGACTTTCAATCCCAGGAGCGGATCTGCAACGGTTACCAGATTACTTTCCACGCCGAAAATCGTGACACAATGATCAATCATGGTGCTGAATTTCAGCACGGCAATGGTGAGTCCTGCGTCTCGTAAATCCTCCACGCTGCTAAACCCGCGGTAATCAACCTTTAAGCCTTGGGTAACGTAACGTTTCTGGAGCGCTCGAGCGAGCACGTCCGAGTCGGTTCCCGTGAAAGAGGATGTGTGCGCCAAAATGGCTATTTCTCCCTCCTCCGCCGGAAACCCAAGTTTTCTTAGCGCCGTAACGGCAGCGGCAGGGCCACAGGTATAGCCGTAGGCTTGATGACAGACTCCCTCTCCATCCACGTGAGTTTTGATCGCCGCCAATTGAGCGCGATTAAATGCGGGCGCGAAAAACGGTAGCATCGCAAAAATTGTGAGCACGCCGATAAAAAGACAGATAACGATCCGATTTCGTTTCCGTTGCAATCGTTGCAGCGGCGCGCTTAGCAGCATGGTGGCGACGACCATAAACCACACGATCTTCATGCGCCCAATCAGCATCCAGGAAAGCGGGGGAACCAGCGTGACTCGCGGCTCAATCACGGCCACGGAATAAAGCAGCATGAGGCTGAGCGGAATCAGGTAGGCTGCCAACCACCAATGCCTGGGAAGTTTTGATAAAAAACGCGCCAGGACAAATGCGGCCAAAGCACATAAACCCACTCCGAGCGTTTCAAGCGAAGGCATTAACCAGGTCATAAGAATTAACTCTGCCCGATGCGTAACGTTCCTCCCTAATTGCAAAAAATATGCCAACGCGCTTTTAGCCCATTTACGCAAGATTCTGCGGAGCGCTTTGAGTGGTGTTCCCGCACTTTGCGTGAGCCCCACGCTCAACAGGCCTTCAGCAAATAGTGAAACTGGCCCGGCACCCATCAAATGTGCTAATTTACTGCATTGTTGATGTGTAGCCGTTTCCTTGTTGTTCTGCTGGTCGGCCTGTTTACTTCCAACCTGTCGCTCCGCGCTGCGGGCGCGCTTAGGGGGTTCTTGTCGGCCCATGACCCTTCGACCATGATCCAGTGCAAGGACCGTTACTACATTTTTTCTACTGGCCAGGGCATCCTTTCCAAATCGTCTTCGGATAAGGAATTCTGGTCTTCCGGTCCGTCAGTGTTCACCAATCCACCGTCCTGGACCACTAACGCCGTGCCGGGGTTCACGGGAATTTTTTGGGCCCCTGATGTTCTCTTTACCAATAACCAATATTACCTTTACTACGCCGTTTCCACTTTCGGCAGCCAGGTCTCCGCTATTGGACTGGTAACCAATCCCACGCTGGATCCAACCGACCCGGCGTACCGATGGACCGATCACGGCCCAGTCATCCAATCCACGAATGGTTCGGCTTACAATACGATTGATCCCGGTGTTTGTTTTGACACGACCGGAAACCTTTGGCTGGTATTCGGCTCGTACTGGAGCGGTATTTACGTGACTCAACTGAATCCTCTTACTGGATTGCGATTATCGGCCAATTCACCCACCTATCAGTTGGCGTATAACAGCTCCATCGAGGCTTCGTACATTTATCATCGGGGCGGCTATTATTACTTGTTTGTGAACTGGGGTTCGTGTTGTTCCGGCGTCAACAGCACCTACAACATCCGCGTGGGTCGCAGTCCCACGATTACTGGTACTTACCTCGATCGAAATGGCGTGAATATGGTAAACGGCGGCGGGACTCTCTTTCTCCGTGGCAACGGGAAATATACCGGCCCGGGTCACGTGGGGATCTTTCAAGAAAATGGCCACGAATTACTCACCTACCATTATTACGATGCGAATGCCTGGGCGCCCGAATATGGCGCGTACGGCCATGCGGATTTTGATTTGATGCCTCTCGCCTGGACAGCCGATAACTGGCCACTCGCGACCAATGATTGGTCTGCCGTTTACCATTTCGATGCAGACGCTGCCGATGCCAACGGCCAATACACGGGGCTCTTGCAAGGCAATGCAGCTATACAAAACGATACTGTTCATAGCCATGTTTTGAACCTGAATGGAGCGACGCAGTCAGCCTGGCTGCCGCCGGGAGTGGGATATGCTCAAACGTTTGCCGCGGTAGTGAATTGGCGCGGCGGTGGCGCATGGCAACGCATCTTCGACTTTGGTTACGACACGTCTCGAACAGTCATGCTCACACCGGCTTCCGGGGACAATGTGTTGCGTTGTGACATAAATCCTGGCGGTAACCTGCAGACCCTCCAGTGGAATCGTCCTTTGCCAACCAATCAGTGGACCCATGTTGCAGTGACTCTGGATGGGAACCGTGGCGTGCTTTACGTGAACGGCGCACCGGTTGCCACCAACACCAGCATGAATCTCCTGCCAGTAAACGTCGCCATGCAGACAAACTATCTGGGCCGCAGCAAATTCAGTGCAGATCCTTTTTTCAATGGCGAGTTTGCCAGCTTTCGCATTTATGGACGCGCGCTCTCCCCAGCCGAAATCGTCGCGCCCGTGCCGCGCATTTTGAAACCTGAAGTCGGTGCTTCGTGGTCACCAGGCAACTCTATAACGATTGCCGGCGGTGCCACGGATTTCGCTGATGTGCCGCTGGCACCCTCTAATCTCTCGTGGCGCATTGAATATTCAGACGACTCACAAACCAACACGGTCTTTGGTCCGAGCAGCGGGATTTCGAACGCAGTCTTTGTCATTCCGCCCAGTACGACCGGCACGGGTGTTTACACGGTCGTTTTGACTGCCACTGATAACTTTGGGCGACAAAGTTCTGACCGGCGCTCGCTGGCTTACAGCAGCATAAACACAGATTGGGGTTCATTTTTTCCTTTCACCAGCAGTGGCCTCGACGCCAGTAACCACAACAATGCGGCTCTGATCGGCGGCGCCTCGATTCAAACTGATCCACAACAAGGCAACGTGCTGAATCTCTCGGGCGCAGGGCAATATGCCAATCTGCCGGCCACGGCCGGGTCGGCCAAAACATTTGCCGGTTGGATTAAATGGCGCGGAGGCAACGCCTGGCAACGCATCTTCGATTTCGGGCGGGATACCCAGCATTGGTTTTTCCTCACACCCAGAGCGGCCTCTGGCATGATGCAACTTGCGATCACTCCAGATGCAGCCACCTACAACCAGGTCCTGGAGTCGCCGTCCGCATTCCCGCTGAATACGTGGACCCATGTGGCCGTTGTGATCGACGGCCGACAGGGCGTGCTCTACCTCAACGGCAATGCGGTCGCGGTAAATAACAGCGTGAATCTGTTACCGTCCGATGTGGTCCCCACCCGCGCCTGGTTTGGTAGAAGCCAATTTGCTGCCGACCCGTATCTGAATGCCCAGCTCGATTCCATTTACCTGAACGGTGCTGCTTTCTCGAGCCTCGAAGTTAAACAAGCGTTCCTTCAAGCCGAGTTGAGCGAAACCTATGCGGGTGGCAACGTGACTCTGAGTTGGCCGCAGTGGGCCTCCAGCATGCAATTGTATAGCGCCACGCAAGTTGCGAATCCGAGTTGGAACGCGATAACGAATATCCCAACCCTTTCTAACGGAATGCTAACTTTGACCCTGCCAGCCACAAATAGCAGCCGCTACTTTCGACTTCAATGGCCCTGACGCCGTATGTTTCGCAAAGACTTGATCGACCTGCTGCTGAATCATCCAATGAGCGTGAGCCAAATCGCCCGGCAGGTTGATGAATCGCCGGCTCGCATTGCCGATGACCTCGATCACCTCTTCAAAAGCCTCAAACATACGGAATACTGCCAGGTCGTCGAAGCCGCCCGTTGCCGCGCCTGTGGGTTCGAGTTCTCGGCCACTAAACTGACGAAACCGTCCAAGTGCCCCGAATGCCACAGCACCTGGTTGCAGGAACCGCAGGTAAGCATCCAGCCGAAGCGGATGAAGTGATGGAGCGAGGTTATTTGCGATTTGCGATTTTTGATTTTACGGATCACGAATTTTCAACCAAGGAGAACCAAGGAGCCCTGAAACCAAACTGGATTGGCTGGTTTTTCGAAGTTACAACGCAAGCAGACCAAGCTAACTGAGAAAGGTACCCTCAGCTTCGGCAACCTTCGGCAACCTTCGGCAACCTTCGGCAACCTTCGGCAACCTTC
>JADMIO011374052.1_pt1 | contig 55369 bp, 52 predicted proteins | sample 8958161 | NCBI WGS metagenome assembly JADMIO01 (sample SAMN16585339, study PRJNA669376) | soil metagenome | isolation source: Crop rotation soil | place: USA: Cullars Rotation, Alabama | collected 2011
CCCTCCCCCTCGAATCCGTCTCCATCGAGTTCGACCTCCCCCAACTCGAAAACGACAACGACAACGACCCCCGCCCCCTCCCCCTGCGCATCAAGGCCACCACCCACATCACCGCCAAAACCGGCGTCGAAATGGAAGCCCTCACCGCCGTCTCCCTCGCCGCCCTCACCGTCTACGACATGTGCAAAGCCATCGACAAAACCATGACCATCACCGCCGTCCGCCTCCTCGAAAAAACCAAGACCCTTCCAACGGTGGATTGACCCCCGCACCGTGTGCTACCTTCCTGCTACGGACCACGGACCACTGACCACGGACCAACATGCAATCCATCACCTCCGACTTCTCCACCGACGACGGCTCCCCCGAACCCCAGCTCCGCGCCATCGCCGCCGCCGGATTCTCCCACGTGCACTGGTGCCACGAGTGGTGCACCGACCGCGAATACACCCCCGACGACATCGCCCAGATCAAACGCTGGATGGACGAGCTGCACCTGCAAACCCTCAACCTCCACGGCTCCGACGGCAAAACCCGGTACTGGGCCTCCACCGACGAAGCCGTCCGCCTCGCCGGCCAGGCGCTCGTGCAAAACCGCATGGAAATGGTCGCCCGCCTCGGCGGCGACGTCGTCATCATGCACCCGCCCAACGGCAAAGGCCCCGCCAACTCCACCCCCGCCCACGTCGCTCAGCTCAAAAAATCCCTCGACGCCCTCCAACCCCTCGCCCGCACCCTCGGCGTCCGCATCGCCATCGAAAACATGATCGACGAAAACTTCGGCATCATCCGCGACCTCCTCGCCACCTTCCCCCCCGACTACCTCGGCCTCTGCTACGACTCCGGCCACGGCCACATTTCCAAGAACGGCCTGGACAACCTCGAAACCCTCAGGGACCGCCTCATCGCCCTGCACCTGCACGACAACGACGGCAAGAACGACCAGCACAAACTCATCCTCACCGACTCGGTCGACTGGCCCCGCCTCGCCCGGCTCATCGCCACCTCCGCCTACACCAACATGGTCAACGCCGAAGTGATCATCCTCCACACCGGCATCAAGGACCACGCCGAGTTCCTCGGCAAAGCCATGGAAACCGGCCAGACCTTCGCCCGCATGATCGACGCCCAGCGCCCGCAAAAATGAATCGCCGGGCGCTTCGCCGATGAACCGCCGAGCGGTTCGACAAAATTTTGTGACGTGAACAAACGTTTCACGCCCCGCCCCGTCCGCATCCCCAAAACAAAACCGTCTTCGCGCCCGCCGAAAACGGTGTTTTCAGGGCTATACTCTGGATCGACCACCAAGGAGTTTGCGCGATGCCGTCCATGACCCTCACCGAAAAAATCCTCGCCGCCCACGCCGGCAAAAAATCCGTCGCCCCCGGCGAAAACATCTGGGTCGACATCGACGTGCTCATGACCCACGACGTCTGCGGCCCCGGCACCATCGGCATCTTCCACGAAAAGTTCGGCCGACACGCCAAAGTCTGGGACCCCGACCGCGTCGTGATCATCCCCGACCACTACATCTTCACCGCCGACCTCAAGTGCCATCGCAACGTGCAGATCCTTCGCGACTTCGTGAAGGAGCAGGGCATCAAGTACTACTACGATCCGGAATTCGTCACCAACGACCCGGTCATGCCCAGCCCCTACAAGGATCCCACCAAGACCAACTACAAGGGCGTCTGCCACAAAGCCCTCCCCGAGGAAGGCCACGTCCGCCCCGGCGAAATCCTCCTCGGCACCGACTCGCACACCTGCACCGCCGGCGCCTTCGGCCAGTTCGCCACCGGCATCGGCAACACCGACGCCGCCTTCGTGCTCGGCACCGGCAAACTCTGGCTCAAAGTCCCGCCCACGATGAAGTTCACCTTCCACGGCCAGATCCCCCCGTACCTCACCGCCAAGGATCTGATCCTCGCCGTCATCGGCGAAATCGGCGTCGACGGCGCCACCTACCGCTCCATGTACTTCGCCGGCGAAGGCATCAACTCCCTCACCCTCGAAGACCGCATGACCCTCACCAACATGGCCATTGAGGCCGGCGGCAAAAACGGCGTCTGCGACGTCGATGAAAAAACCCTCCGCTACGTCCGCGCCCGCGCCAACCACAACAACTGGCAGGTCGTCACCGAAGACCCCGGCGCCCAATATTTTTCCGAGCACGCATGGGATCTGGCCGCCCTCGAGCCCCTCGTGGCCAAGCCGCATTCCCCCGACAACAAGGACACCGCTCACAACTGCCGCGACGTGAAAATCGACCGCGCCTACATCGGCTCCTGCACCGGCGGCAAAATCACCGACATGATCTTCGCCGCCAGCATCCTCGCCGGAAACAACGTGAAGGTGCCCACCTTCGTCGTCCCCGGCTCCACCGAAGTCCACGCCGACATGAAGCGCCTGAACCTCCGCGGCGCCGAGCGCCAAGGCAACGAAAAGTCCATCGAGCAGGTCCTCCTCGACGCCGGCTGCCTCGTCGGCCCCAGCGGCTGCAGCGCCTGCCTCGGCGGCCCCGCCGACACCTTCGGCCGACTCAACTCCAGCGAAATCTGCATCAGCACCACCAACCGCAACTTCCCCGGCCGCATGGGCTCGACCAAAAGCGCCGTCTACCTCGCCTCCCCCCTGACCGTCGCCGCCAGCGCCCTGCGCGGCGCCATCACCGATCCGCGCGAGTATGTCACCCGCCCGATCGAAACCGGCGCCGCCGGCGTGACCTGAGCGCCCGCCCGCCGCGGCGCCAAGCCGGTTATTGGGCGAAAAACGCTGCTTTTCCCGGCCATTTCACTATTTTCGCCGAATCCCCCCGCGGAATCCCTTTTCGTTCCCCAACTCTGCTACAGTGAACCGCATGAACACCCAAGACCGCTTTCTCACTCTCTGCTCCGACTCCGAGCGCCCCGTCTTCCAGCGCGTGATGCAATCGCTGGAAAGCCTCGCCGCGACCCTGGCCGAACCGACCGCGCCGGCGAGCGACACCGACCAACCGATTGCCGGCCCGTCGCTGCGATTCGAGTACGCCGACAAAGCGGCGATCCTGAAACTCACCCACACCAAGCTCCTGGGCGCCCCGGTGCCCGTGCTCTACCTGTGGCCCTCCTCCGCCGACCGCAGCGAACTGCCCAACACCATGGCCGTGGGCTGCAAAGTCCTGCGCGACGCCGGCGTTCAGGAGAAAGACCTCCAGACCTACGGCGCCGAGCTGGCGAAGGCCGATTTCGAGAAGGAACGCAACAAGGGTTGGCGGACGATGACCTTCAAGCAGGAGCGCCCCGATCGCTTGGGCTGCCTCTACGCCGACGACGTGAAGTGCGGCGACATCAACCTGCGGGCTCTGCTGACGGCGGTTCAAAACCTGGTGCTCAAGATCAACACCTATCCCACCCCGGTCCCGCCCCCGCCGCGCGAGAAGCGCGTCCGAGCCACCGCCGCCGCGGCCGTCTAAAATTCACGCTCAACTCACGCCGGCTCACGCCGGCACGTAGGGACGCAGATACAGCCCCGCCTCGCGCCGTTCCAGGCGCTGGCGGATTTGCGCGGGGGACAACAATCGCGTTAGATATTCCGCGGCCACTTCGTCGGTGAACTCGGCGTTGCGCGTGTAGCGCAGCTCCCGGCCGCGGTCCTGGGGGACCGGATCGAAGGGGCCAAGCGTTCCCGCCAGGTATTTCACCACGCCGTCGTGCCCGGCCTGCACGGCTTTCATGCCCAGCTCAAAGGGATCCAGCGCCTCGGGCTTGGGCAAGGCGTGAAACAGCATCGGCCCCGAGTCCAGCCCCGCGCTCAGCCGATGCACGGTCGCGCCCACCATCTCGGGCCGGCCGTCGTACAGGGCCCAGAAGTTGGTCGAGCTGCCGCGGTAGTAGGGCGAGACCCCCATGTGGATGTTGATCGCTCCCCGGCCCACCAGGTGCTCGCACAGCGGCCCCTTGATGAAGCCGGCGCCGAAAACCACGTACACATCCGCCTCCAGCGCCGCGCCCAGCGATTGCGGGTTCAGGCGATTGAGGTCGCCCATCTTGATCGACAGCGAGCGGACGTTGGCCGGCAGGAATCGCGGCCGGCCAAAGGTCTTTTCCTCCGCCGCGATCACCCGCGCGAAATAGTCCCGCATGATCTCCGAGCGGCGGAAAAAGTCGTCGACTTGCCCGGGGAAGACCGTGTTGCATTCCTGGACGGCGAAGACGCTGTCGGCGATTTGCGCCAGTGCCTCGATCAACGCGACGTGGCGGGGCTGGTTGCTGGTGAAGACCGTGACCTTCATGCCGCCACCGACATGCGCGACAGCAGGTTGGCGTGATCCTCGCGCGGCCATTCCAGTTCCGAGCCGCCGTCCATGGCCAGGTTGGCGCGAAAGCCGAGCTTGACGCCCAGCTCGCGCAGGATCGTCAGCGTCTGTTCGTTGTAGGAGTTGCACGGGTGCGACATGGCCGACGGCGCTTCGCCGAGGATGCGGGCGAGGTGCCGGTGGTTGTCGGCGTACTCGCGCCGCTGCCCGGCGGCGTCCAGTTGCTCCAGGCGCGTGGGGTGGGTGTGCGAATGCAGGCCGATCACGTGCCCCGCGCGATGCAGCTGGCCCAGGCACGCCTCGTCCATCCAGAGCCCGCGCGCCGTCTCCGCCGCGTCCATGCCCGAGGCCGCGATCATCGCGTCCATGGCTTCGAAGTAGCGGGCCGGCCCCAGCACCTCGTCGCGCACGAAGCGAAAGCGCCGGTCGCCGTCGCTGTAGAAGGGAAACGGCTTGAGGTAGTCGCGCGGGTTGAAGCGCTGCAGCGCGTCCGCGACCTCGTGGGCCACGGGCCGGCAGGAGAGGGTGACGAAAAAGGCGGTGTAAAACTCATCGACGCTCTCGAAGTGCGTCGTGCGGAAGTGGCGGTAGATCTCCAGGCGCTCGGGGGTGCCCTCCAGCACCGAGCTGTAGACGAAGAAGAACGCGGTGAGCTTCAGGTCCGCCAGCACCGGCGCTGCCACGTCGTACTGGCAGCGGAGGTTGTCGTCGAAGGTGAGGCACAGGTCGGTGCCTTTGAGCGTGCCGGCCAAAGCCCGCTGCATCCATTCTCGCGCGTCGAGGATGCGCTTGCGGCCGACGAAGTGAATCATCTCCGCGAGCTGGCTGGCGGACATGGACCCCTGGCCGGCCGGGTGGCGCCGGTCGTGGAAATGGTGAAACATCAAACCGTGTGGTCGCATGTCGGCTCCGGTTGCGTCGTCGGGTCCCCCGTTCCCTCTTTTATCGGGCGGGGGAGGCGCCCGACTTGCGTCTTTGCCCGCCAGCGGCGCAAATCGAACGCGTGAGCCCACGTTGCGACATCGCCATCGTCGGCGCCGGGGCCGCGGGCTTGGCGGCGGCCATTTTCGCCGCCGAATCCACGCCCCCGCAGCGCCGCTCCATCGTCGTGCTCGACGGCGCCAGATCCGTCGGCGCCAAGATCCTCGTGTCCGGCGGCGGCCGCTGCAACGTGACCCACGACGAGGTCCGCCCCGAGGATTTCAACGGCTCGCCGAAGATCGTGCGAAACATCCTGGCCGCGTTCGACGAGAAGCAAACGGTGCAGTGGTTCGAGTCGCTGGGCGTGCGCCTGAAGCGAGAAGAGACCGGCAAGCTTTTCCCGGTGAGCGACAGCGCCCGCAGTGTGCTGGCCGCGCTGCTGCGCCGGGCCGAGGATCTGGGCGTTCAATTGCTCAGCGACCGTCGCGTGCGGGGGGTGACACGCGTCGAAGACGGCTTTGCGATCGCCCATTCGCACGGCGAACTGCACGCGGCCCGGCTGGTCCTTGCGACCGGGGGACGATCGCTGCCCAAAACCGGCAGCGACGGCACCGCGTACGCGTTCGCGCAGACCCTGGGGCACACGATCACCGATACGCATCCCGCCCTCGTCCCGCTGGTGCTCGATGCGGCGTTCTTCCACGCCGAGATCTCGGGCCTGTCGCACCCGGCGGAGTTGTCGACCTTCGCCGACAACAAACTCATCGATCGCCGCGACGGCAGTCTGCTGTGGACGCACTTTGGTGTCTCGGGCCCGGTGGTCATGGACGCGAGCCGGCATTGGGTCATCGCGCAGGCGCAGCAGCGCTCGCCGCGGATGCTGTTGAACTTTTACCCCGGCCAGGATTTTGCGCAGGTGGAAGCGCGCTGGATCGGGGAGACCGCCGCGCGGCCGCGGACGGCGGCGACGGCGCTTCTGGCCGAGCGATTGCCGCAGCGGCTGGCGGGCGTGTTGCTGCGTCACGCGAACATCGAGCCCTCGACCCTCCTGTCGCAACTGTCGCGCGACGCGAGGCGGAGTCTGGTCCACGCGCTGGTGGGGTTGCCGTTGCCGGTGTTGCACGACCGCGGGTGGAACTACGCCGAAGTCACGGCGGGCGGCGTGCCGCTCGGTGAGATCGATTTTCGCACCATGCAGTCGCGCAAGACCGGCGGCTTGTACCTGGTCGGCGAACTCCTCGACTGCGACGGCCGCATCGGCGGCTTCAACTTTCAGTGGGCGTGGGCGACCGGGTATGTCGCGGGACGCGCGCTGTCTCAAGCGGCGGGTTGAACGGTGGGGGGGTCGGTTTCGAAGTTACGGATGGGAAATCGGCCGCTGCGGTGTCATAATCCGCCGCGGGTCGCCTTGAAAAAGGGGAACGCATGGGCTCATGGTCGCGGCTTTTCAATCGGTTGTTCGGCGGCGCCGCGCCCGTGCGCATCCCGCACGCGTGGTGCGCCGACGAGTCGATCGCGCGGCTCACGCTGAACGCGGCCGAGGAACTGCGGCGGCGGATGAGCGCGGCGGGACTGTCGCCGGCCGAGGCGGTCGTCGTGCTGCAATTGGGCGCGGGCGATGAACTGGGCGTCGAGGTGCGGCGGGGAATGGGGACGGCGTATTACCTGTATACTACCCGCGCTCGCAGTGGGAGCGGCGCGGGATCGTGATCCACTACGCCGGCGGCGACGCGGGCGCCGGATTCCGGATCTCCTCCAGACAGACACAGTGAGCGCGGTGGGAGCACACGATCGGTGGCGGGGGTTCGCGACGCGCTAAGTGGGCGACATTTTGATAGATTCTCCGCCGCCTATGAAACGCAAAGCCGTGTTTTTCGATCGCGACAATACGCTCATCGTCAGCGACGGGTACCTGGGGGATCCGACGCAGGTGGTGTTGATCGACGGGGCGGCCGACGCTCTACAGGCGGTGCGGGAATTGGGGTATGCGACGGTGGTGTGCTCGAATCAGAGCGGGGTGGCGCGGGGCATGTTCAGCGAGGACGCGGTGCGGGCGGTGAACCGGCGGCTGGACCAGTTGCTGCGCGAGTCGAACGCGCGGGCGCTGATCGATCGCCACGAATACTGCCCGTATCACCCGACCGCCTCGGTGGAGCGCTACCGCAAGGAAAGCGACCTGCGCAAGCCGGCGCCGGGGATGCTGCTGAAGGCGGCGCGGGAGATGGAATTGGATCTGAAGGGGTCGTGGCTGATCGGCGACGCCCCGCGCGACATCGAGGCGGGGAAGGCGGCCGGGTGCCGCACGATCTTGTTTCGCGACGCGACGCTGGCGCCGTCGGTGGCGGTGAACTCGCCGAGCACGGTGCAGCCGGATTTCACGGCCGCGACGTTGCGGCAGGCGGCGGAAATCATCGCGCGGGAATCGTCGCTGGCGAAAGCGGCCGTTGAATCACCCGCGAAGGCCGCGGGCGAAGCGCCGGGCCAAGCGCCGGCCGTCGCGGAATCGGCGCCGGCCGTCGAGGAGGAACCCGCGGCCGGCGAGACGAAGCTGGAGGCGATTGCGGAAAAGATCCTGGAGGAGCTGCGGCGCTCGAATCAGCATCCGCCGGAGTTTTCGGTGACCAAGCTGTTGGCGGGGATCGTGCAGGTGGTGGTGCTGGCGGCGCTGTTCGGGGCGTACATTGCCTCGCCAGCGCAGCGGCAGACGATTTTGCTGGTCGCGATGGTGCTGCAGTCGATGACCATCGCGCTGCTGATCATGGGGCCGCAGCGGTGAACGGACCCGCGTAATGAAAAAGCCCACGGATTGCTCCGTGGGCTTTTGAACGATCGATGTTCCCACCGACGGCTTAGCGATCACTTGATGCCGCAACCGTAGGCCTTGGTCTCCGGGGTGGAGACGGTCTTGCCGGCGGTGATTTCGGCGAGGGCGGCGTCGACGTGGTTCGTCGCGGAGGAATTCTTTCCGCTGGGATCGTTGTCGATGGCGCCCTTGTAGGCGATCTTGCCGTCCTTGTTGATGATGAACATGTGCGGCGTGTTGGTCGCGCCGTAGGCCTTGGTGGCTTCGTGGGCGTCGTCGCTGAGGATGGAATAGGAGATGTGGTTGGCTTCGCCAAACGCCTTGTTCTTCGAGGCGCCGGCCTTGGAACTGTCGATGGCGAGCCACACCACGTCCTTGTCCTTGTACTTGTTGGCGGTGTTGGTCATGGTGCCGGCCTTGTAGTGGCGAACCACGAAGGGGCAGGTCTGGTTGAACCATTCCAGCACGACGGTCTTGCCCTTCAGGTCGGCGAGGCTGACGGTCTTGCCGTTCTGATCGGTCAGGGAGAAGCCGGGCGCATCCTGGCCGATCGACACGCCGCCGGACGCGGCCGGTTTCTTATCGGCGGAGACGCTTGCGATCAGCAGACCGCAGACCGCCACAAACGTCGCAACACACAAACTCTTTCGCATGAGATCCTCCAAACGGGGTAATGGGGTTTTGAAAACTGTTTATCTATCCGACGCCGGCCGGGTGGACGGCGTCGCGCTCGCGGGAGCGGCGCTCGCCGGAGCGGCGCTCGCCGGCCCGATGGTTTCGGGGTTCAACGGCACCGTCAGTTCAACGCCGCGGCGATTGCCTTTATTGTCGCGGTAGGCGACGACGCTGGAAAGCGCGGCGCCGCTCAGGTTCTGGCCTTTCAAACGACGCGCCGAAAACGTCACGCGCGTCTCGGTGCCCTTGGTTCGCACCTGCAGTTGATCGAGGAAGAGGGCGGGCTCGGCGTCGGGGAACCATTCGACGCTTTGCGGCGCTTCTTTCCAGTTCAAAACGATGGTGAACGGCGAGGGCTCGGTGGAGTGGAGCGCGCCGTCGATTCGGGCGGAAACGACCGCGGTGTTGATCGCCACCGGCACGCGTTCGTCCCACTCCTTGAACAAGGTGTCGTTGGCCGGCTTGGGCGCGTCGCCGGCGGAAAGTTGCAGCGTGTATTCGCCCTTGCCGGGGATGCAGACTTTTTCGCACATGAGCCATTCGACGTCGGCGGCGATGGTGATGGGGCTGTTTTTAGGCAGGTCTTTGGGGGCGGTGATTTTGGCGGTGAGCAGCACGTCGTCGTGATAGCCGTAGGCGGCGATGTTGCCGGGCTGGACGAATTCCATGGGCGTGGGCCAGCGCAGTTCGCCGACCGTGAAGCCATCGGGGGCTTTGAACTTGATGACGGTGGGCAGGCCCATGTCGCCGGCGTTTTTCCAGTAGATGTGCCAGTCGTGCTTGATGCTGAAGCGCACGCCGACCGTGAACGTCTGGCCGGGGGCGACGGTGGACACGTCGGCGAGCAGGGCCGCCTTGACGATGTCCTTGTCGTTGTCGTTTTCTTTGTTCTGTCCGGATACCCCCAGCGGAAGGAGCAGCAAAGCGTACAGAGCGAATAGTCTGCCGAGATTACCGCAGCGCGTGGGAATGGTTCGCATCGGGGGCATGGGCCAAATGGTAGTTGTGGGCACGGGCGGCGGTCCAAGCGCCTGTCTCCGTTCTTCGGACACTTCTTTATGACACTTCTACTGCAACAAGGGCGGTGGCGTTTTTATTGCATGGGGATTGCGGCGGGGGGGCGGCACTGGCGAATGCGCCGGTGGTGCTATACAATCCAGCGAGCCGCACGGGTTGTGGCAAAAACTGACTCACACCTCCGATCGCTCGGAACACGGTGGGATCAGGGAGTTTGCAAGCCTGGGGCGGTGATCGTATGAACACCGAGGCGACTCCATTCTCGATGCCCCCTCACCCGGCCGGGGGTTCCGCGCTCAACGCCAACGTGCTGGTCCTCAATAAATTTTATCAGGCCATTCGCGTCATCAACGTCCGCCGCGCCTTCTCGCTGCTTTGCAAGGAGCTGGCGGAGGTGGTGCACATCGAGACCGACGCCAAGGGCCACAGCCAGTGGCAGAACTTCAACTTCGACAGTTGGCGCGAGCTTTCGCAGCTGAAGGCGGAGTTTGAGCCGGACGATCACGATTGGATTCACACCGTGCGGTTCCAGATCGCGGTGCCGCGCATCATCCGGTTGCTGGTTTACGAGAAGCTGCCGCGGCAGGACGTGAAGTTCAACCGCCGCAACATTTACGCGCGCGATTCCAGCCGCTGTCAGTATTGCGGCAAGAAGTTTGCGACCAGCGAACTGTCGCTGGACCACGTGATCCCGCGCAGCCAGAACGGCCGGACCACGTGGGAAAATATTGTGTGTTGCTGTGTGAAGTGCAACGTGAAGAAGGGCGGCCGCACGCCGGAGCAGGCGCACATGCACCTGATCGCCAAGCCGCACAAGCCCAAGCGCAGTCCGGTGATCAACATCCGCCTCGCCGATCAGCGTTACTGGAGCTGGAAGCAGTTCCTCGACAACGCGTACTGGACGGTGGAGTTGAAGTGAGCGCGTGGGCGTGAATTTTGGAACGATACGGAGCCCCGCATTGCATGCGGGGCTTCTTTTTTTTGTTCAACGTTCGCGCAGCGCTCGGGGCGATTGGCCCAGCGCTCGGCGGATGGTTTTGTTGAACAGGTGCAGGTCGGCGATGCCCACTTCGTTGGCGATCGCCTTGATGGGGCGGGTGGAATGCAACAGCAGGTGCCGGGCGCGCTCGACGCGACGCTGCTGGATGTAGCCTTTGATCGTCGTGCCGACGGCGGCGCGGAAGAGGCGGATCAGGTGGCTGTGCGAAAGGTCGACGCGGCGGGCGAGGTCGGAAACGCGCAGCGGTTCGCCGACGTGCAGCTCGATGAACTGGCGGATCTCGTCGACGGCCGGGTGGGCGCGGGCGGCGGGGGAGGAGGAGCGTTCCCACAGACGGGCGAGGATGTCCCAGAGGATGATTTGCGCCCGCCAGCGATGCGTTGAGAAGCACGCGACGGCGGATTCGAAGCGTTGATTCAGCTCGCCGGCTTCGGGGCCCAGGTCCTGCATCACCGGCACGGTGGGGCTGTTGGCCGACGGCGGCGGCAGGCGGAAGTGCGCAAACACGTACGGCGAGCGGCCGGGGTGGTGATATTCGCTGCCGCTTTGCGGCGCCAGCACGCTGGCGTGGCCGGGGCGGATCGGGAATTCGAACCACTCGCGTCCGAGAAGATCGTTTTGCACGCGCAGCGTGGCGCGATAGCGGTAGATGTGCACCTGCCACAGATCCGGCACGAAATAGCGCTCTTTGGGCTTGCCGCGGTGGGCCGAGAGGCCGATCTGCACCAGTTGGGGTTGGGTCTGCAAGGGGATCGCCCAGCGCGGGCGCTGCCAGTCCATGATAAATTTATACCAATTTTGCAAAATGGAGGCAATTGCCGGCGCGGCGGCTTCGGGACATACTTTCGCATCGCTTTTCACGGAGAATTTTATGGTCGCCACCACGCGCGAGTTGAACGGGTTGACGGCGGAGCAGATCGAGTTCTTCAATCGAGAGGGGTATCTGGTCGCCGAGGGAATTTTTTCCGACGCCGACCTGCAGCCGGTGATCGACGAGATCAACGGCGTCATCGACGAGAAGGCGCGCCAGATGGTGACGGCGGGGGAGTTGTCGCGCACGTATGAGGAAGAGGACTTCGAGCACCGCCTGGCGTGCATCAGCAAGGAGACCGACAAGATCGCGACCGCGATCTGGAACGGCACGCTGGCGGGGCCGGCGTTTTTCAATCTGATTCGCCATCCGCGCCTGCTGGACATCGCCGAGCAGATGTGCGGGCCGGAACTGATCGCCAGCAGCGTGTACCGGCTGCGGCCGAAGATTCCGCACCACAAGAACGGCCCGGTGCCGTGGCATCAGGACTCGGGGTATTTCGAGCCGTACTGCGACAACGCGCTGGTGCTGACGGTGTGGCTGCCGCTGGTGGACGCCACGCCGGAGCGCGGCTGCATGTGGGCGATTCCGCGGGCGCATCGGGGCGAGGTGGTGAAGCACGGGTTTCGCGGCGGGGGCAAGCCGTATCTGGCGATTCCGGACGAGGCGCTTCCGAAGACCGCCGAGCCGGTGTGTTGCCCGGTGAAGAAGGGCGGGGCGTTGTTTCTTTACAATAAGACGCCGCACGCGAGCTTTGAAAACGAGACCGACGTGGTGCGCTGGAGCATGGATTTGCGTTACCAGAGCGCGTCGCTGCCGACCAACGCGCCGATCACGCGCCTGCCGGACGAGGACGTGCAGCGGCCGGGGAACGACGTGCCGCCGGCGTGTTACCCGCCCGAGGCCGACTTTCTGATTCGCAGCCAAAAGCGCCCGGATCAGGTGGTGACGGATCCGGCGGAGTTTCATCGCATTCGCACCCAGCATCTGACGCAGCCGGTGAGCAGCCGCTGGTCGAAGTGACTCGCGATTCGAAGCGTCGAAGCGATCGCTTGCAGGGCGGCTTTTCACATCCCGCCGGATGACTTACCCTGAGCGCCGATGCCGCAGGGTTCGGACGCATCGTCTTCCTCGTCGCGCCGCTGGCTCGCCGCGTTGGCCGTCGCGGTGCTCGTGACCGCGACGGTGGGGATGGCGCCGCCGCACTGGCTGCCGGTGCGGCTGCTCGACAACGTCCTGTACGACGGGCTTTATCGCCTGCGGCCCGAGACGTCGAAGCGCGACGCGTCGGTCGTCATCGTTTCCATCGATCAAAGCAGCCTCGACTTCATGCGCGAGATGCGCCTCATCGACTGGCCGTGGCCGCGCAAGTGGTACGGGCAGATGGTGGAGTATTTCGCCAAAGCCGGCGCGAAGGTGATCGTTTTCGACATGCTCTTCGAGGGCCAGAGCCCGTGGGGCGACGACGACGATTTTGCGGCGTCGCTGGGCAAAGCTCGCGTGCCGGTGATTTTCGCGACGCAGGTGAAGGCCAACGGAAAAACGACCGGCGTGGTGCTGCCGATCGAAGAGCCGCTGCTGGGGGCGAGCAACGTGACGGACTACGGCGTGGTGCGAACCTACCGGCCGACGGTGCAGGACGTTCCGAGCCTGGCGGCGCTGACGGTGCAGACGACGGGGGTCATGCCGCCGGGATGGGCGGCCCAGCCGTTTCGACTGCAATACTACGGGCCGCACGCGCACGGCGACGGGCCGGTGACGTTTCATTATGTGCGCGCGGCGGCGGCGTCGATCGCGGCCGCCGATCCGTCCAAGCCCGCGCCGCCGGACGCCACGCCGCAGACGTTCAAGGACAAGATCGTTCTGATCGGCGGGACGGCGGCGGCCACGTACGATCTGAAGGTCACGCCGGTGTCGGACCAGATGCCGGGCGTGGAGGTGCACGCGACGGCCATCGAAAACATGCTGAACAACCAGCGGGTGCTGCCGGTGCCGGCGGCGCTGCGGCTGCTGCTGACGTTTGTGTTTGCGCTGGCGGCGGCGCTGATGACGATTCATCCGCAGCGCGTGCTTTCGAAATTGAGCGGGGCGCTGCTGGTTCCGGCGGCGCTGTTTGCGCTGGCGGTGGTGCTCTTTCGGCAGCACTCGATTCGCTGGCTGCCGATCGCGGCGCCGCTGACGGCGATTCTCGTCGCGGTAGTGCTGGCGTTCGCTTACAGCTACTTCACCGAGCTGAAGCTGCGGCGGTTTGCGATCAAGGCGCTGTCGCAATACCTCTCCAAGCGCGTGGTGGAGCAGCTGACCAACGAGCAGCTCAAGCTGGCGCTGGGCGGGCAGCGGCGGACGATGACGGTGCTGTTTTCGGACCTGATGAACTTCACCAACTTCAGCGAAAAACTCGACGTGGAGGGGCTCACGTCGTTTCTCAACTTTTACCTGGAGCACATCTCGGCCGTGGTCTTCGAGAACGACGGCACGATCGACAAATACATCGGCGATGCGGTGATGAGCTTCTGGAACGCGCCGCTGGACCAGGCGGATCACGCGCGGCGCACCTGCCTGACGGCGCTGCAGATGGTTCAGCGCGAGGATCAGATGCAAAGCGAACTGGCGGCGCAGGCGGGCGCGCCGGTGCACAGCCGCATCGGCATCAACACCGGGGCCATGCTGGTGGGCAACCTGGGCTCGAGCAAGAAGTTCAACTACACCGTCGTCGGCGACGCGGTGAACCTGGCCAGCCGGTTGGAAGGCGCCAACAAGATGTACGGCACGCGGATCCTGGTGGCCGAGAGCACGGCGCTGCAGGTGGCGGACGCGTTTGTGATGCGGAAAGTGGACTTGCTGCGCGTGAAAGGGAAATCCGAGCCCATCGGGATTTACCAATTGATCGGCCAGGCGCCGTGCGATCCGCTGACGGCGGCGCTGATCGAGCGGTACGAGACGGCGCTGGCGATGTACCGCGGTCGAAAATTCGACGATGCCGAACGGATTCTGCTGGATTTGAGCCGCCAATTCCCGGACGATGGACCGGTCGCATCTCTCTTATCTCGGACGCGGCAATATCTCGAAAAGCCACCGCCGGCGGAGTGGGACGGCGTGTACGTGCCGCACGAAAAGTAGCTGATGTCTTCACATCGATCGGAAGGAGACTCCATATGAAACTGCGAAGAACGGCATGCCTGGGACTTGCGCTCGTCGGCGCGTTGACGACGTGGGGATTGGCGGAAGAGGTGTTCGTCAAATCGCCCAAGGCTTCGGTGCGCGCGGGCAAAGGTCCGGCCCACGAGGAAGTCGCCAGCGTGAAGCAGGGCCAGCCGCTGGAGGTGATCAAACGCGACGGCAAGTGGATCAAGGTCAGGGTGGCGGGCAAGGAAGGGTACATTTTTGAGAACACGGTGTCGGCGGAGAAAGTCTCCGAGAGCAACAGCGACCTGAGCGCGTTCCTGAAGGCGGGAAAAGCGTCCGCCGCGACAGACGCGCTGGCGGCCAAGGGCATCGACGAAGAGGCGGAAAAGTGGGCCCGCGCCGGCAGCATGGACTCTGCGCCGCTGAAAAAATTGATGGAAGAGACCAAGAAGATCAGCGGCGCGGAGTGGGAAGCGTTCGCGGCCGACGGCAAGGTCGGGGCGAACCGTTGAGGTGCTTTGGCGGAGACAACATGAACACCAAAATCGCATTGATGCTTTTGACTTCGATCGCGGCGGGGGCGGCGGGCTGCGGCGGCAGCGGCGGATTCACCGACGCGGTGAGCAACGTGACGGGGGCGATCAACCGCACCGCCGTCGGCGGCGGATCGTCGGGCGCCGCGTCCGGATCCTCCACGCCCACTGCGGGGCAGATCGTCGGCGGCAAGGCCGGGCAATACATCGACGCGGGCAGCAAGATGGTCTCGGCGGCCGCGCTCGGGGAAGCGCACGAAGACGGGATGGGCCAGACCGTGGCGATCGCGGCCACCAACAAGTATCGCGTGTACGACAAGCCGGAACTGACCAAATACGTGAACCTCGTGGGGCTGACGGTGGCGTCGGCGTCGGCGCGGCCGGATGGGCATTGGCTGTTTGGGGTGCTCGACACGCCGCAGATCGCGGCCTACTCCGGCCCCAACGGCTACATCTTCGTCACCCGCGGCGCGATCGCGGCGATGGAGGACGAAGCGGAACTCGCCGGCGTGCTGGCGCACGAGATCGCGCACGTGATCAACAAGGACGGGCTCAACGCCGTGAAGACCGCGGAATTTTCGCAGGCCGCGCTCGACATCGCCAACGCCGAGGCGCGCACGCAGGCCTTCCAGAAAATGGGCACGGCGCTGGCCAAGGAAGTGCTGGAGAAGGGGTACAGCCAGTCGCAGGAAACCGCCGCCGACTCGCAGGCCGTGCGGCTCGTGATGGAAGCGGGATACGACCCGCGCGGGTTCGTGCGTTTCCTGAAGCGCATGGAGGAAAAGCAGCGCTCGACGATGCGGGCGTTCAGCACGCATCCGGGCATCGCGGATCGGATCGCCCGCAGCAGCGCGCAGATCGGCGCGGCCACGGGTGGCGCCGCGTTGAAGGAACGGTTTGAGAAAAACGCTGCGGTCGCGAAGTTCTGATCGCCGGCCGCGACGAACATCGTCCATGAAAGCCCGGGCGTGCGCTGCCCGGGCTTTTGCATTGGCGGTCATCGACTTGGCGGTCGCCGACTTGGCGGTCGCCGGCGCGCTGGGGTGGTGGGGAGATTCCCCGTCCCGCGCCGCGCGGCCGACCTCTATACTCCAGCGATCGCCGTGAATCAGCCCTACGCGCATCCCGCCACCGGCCTGACGTTTCCCGCGGAACATGCCGGCTTCCGCCGCGCCCAGATCACCCGCTACGACGTCGAGGAGCACGAGATCTCCGTGCAGTACAACGATCCGCGGCGGCTGATCGCGCTGACGGTGTACGTGTACCCGACGCGCGGGCGAACGCTGGCGGAGCGTTTCGAGGCGATCAAGCGGGACGTGCTGAGCCGGCACGACGGCGCCCGCCACGTCGACGACGGCATTCTGGACGCGGGGGCCAACTCCAGCCGCTGGTCGTTCGTGCGCGCGGAGTTTAAGTTCAACGGGCGATTGGCGGGCGAGAGCCGGCCGCTGCAGTCGCAGGCGTTTGTGACGCGCCTCGACGATCATTTTCTCGCCATCCGCGCCACCTGTGCCGCCGACGTGCCCTTTGCGCTGAAGGACGTCGTGCACGATTTCGCCGAGGCGCTGCGCTCGACGCGCTCGACGCCGTCGAAGGGTGCGAAATGATGGAAACCGGAAAAATCCTGTTGTCGCTGGGGCTCGCGATCGCGCTGATCGGGGCGTTGCTTTGGGGCCTGGGCCGGGCGGGCTTTCACGGCCTGCCGGGAGACGTGCGCTACGAATCCCGCAACGTGCGCGTCTATTTTCCCATCGTCACCTGCATCGCGGTGTCGATTCTGCTGACGCTGGGGATGTGGCTGTGGCGGTGGATCCGCCGGCCGTGACGGGGTGGCCAGACTTGTCCATTGCCAGGCGCTGTCGACCGTGAGTAGGATGCTGCGGTTCGCCGGCATCGGGCCGGCCGCAATCATCTCTCTCGGAGCAAAACATGAAAATTCATTCGCTGCTGGTTCTGTGTCTGACGACGTTGGCGACGTTGACGATCGGTTGCCGCGTTGGAAACACCGAACACCACCACGCAAACGACAAGGCGACGAAGATGGCGCAGGGCATGGGGGATGTGAAAAGCGCCGTCGCGGTGGTGCATCCGGCCGACGGTCAGAAAGTGATGGGCACGGTCACGTTCACCGATGTCGCCGGCGGCGTGCAGGTGAAGGGACAACTCAAGGGCTTTGAGCCCAATTCCAAGCACGGCATCCACATCCACGAGTTCGGCGATTGCAGCGACACCGCCAAGCTCACCTCCGCCGGCGCCCACTTCAATCCCGAGGGCGCCAAGCACGGCGGCCCGGACGCGGCGGCGCGACATGCGGGGGACCTGGGCAACCTCACCGCCGACGCCTCGGGCGCCGCGAGCATCGACATGACCATGAAAGGCATCTCGGTGTCGGGCAAGAACGCGATCCTGGGCCGTTCGCTGATCATCCACGCCAAGGAGGACGATCTGAAAAGCGATCCGTCCGGCGAATCGGGCGATCGCATCGGCTGCGGGATCATCGGCATGAAAAAGCCGTGAGCGGTTTCTGTCGGTAATGCGAGTCGGTTATGCGAGGCGCCGGATTTCGGGAAGGAGGTCCGGCGCTTCTTTTTTTTCACGTCACGTCAGTTTCGCCTTCACCGTGCGCCGATCCAGCTGCAGCCGCCGCGCCGTTTCCTCGTAGCTGCCGGTGCGGGCGTAGACGATCGCGCAGTAGCGCCGCAGCAGCGCGTCGGCCGTCAGCGACGTCGTCTCCATCGCGTGCGCCAGCTCGTCGGCGGGGTTGGCGTGCTCCGCCAGCGGGCGGTATTCCTGGCGCAGCAGCACGTTCCGCACGCACTGCTCCAGCTCGCGGAAATTCCCCGGCCAGGAATACGCCATCCCCATGTGCTTGCGGATCCAGCGCTCCACCTCGTCGGCCAGGTCGTCGCTGTCCGGCCCGGCGATGCGCTGGGCGATGAACGCGACCATGTGGCGCAGATCGTCGGGCGACTCGCGCAGCTGCTGCTCGAGCGAGGGGGTGACGATCATGTCGGAGCAGAGCCGGTAGTAAAAATCCTTTCGGAACCGGCCGATCGACATCTCGCGCGACAGATCGCGGTTGGTCGCGGCGATGATCTTGCCGGCGAAGTGGCGGTCCTGCGTGTCGCCGAGGCGCTGGAAGGTGCGGGCCTGCAGCACGCGCAGCAGCTTCACCTGGATGAGCGGATCGAGCTCGCCGATCTCGTCGAGAAAGACCGTGCCGTGGGCTTTGCAGATTTCCAGCCAGCCGGCGCGATCCTGCAGCGCTCCCGTGAAGGCGCCGCGGCGATGGCCAAACAATTCCGATTCGATCAGCGTCGGCGACAGCGCCGAGAGGTTCAGCGCGTGGAAGAGGGCGGTGAAGTCTTCGACGAAGGCGCACTTTCTCGGGTCGAAGGGGATGTAGCGCGACAGGGCGATGGCGCGGGCGACCAGCTCCTTGCCGGTGCCCGAAGGGCCGGAGATGAGCGTGGTGAAATCGCCCATGCGGCTGAAGAGTAAGCGCTGATAGCGGCGCAGGTCGTGGGTGAAGATCGATTGCCAGACGGCGGCGCGCAAGCGCGCCACGGTGATCGATCGGCCGACGATGTTGTCGAAGATTTCCAGGAACGCGCGGATGACTTGGTAGAAGCTGGCGAACAGGTGCTCGGTGGTGTAGGTCTCGGGGAGCTTCAAGCCCGAGGCGGCGCGGAAGAAGTGCGCCACGTCCTCGAGGAAGAATCGGTAGACGGGGGCGAGATCGAATTTGCGCGACTGCCGCGCGGCGAGGCTCGCTTCGCGCAGGGGATCGTGGCTGCGGTAGTACAGGACGTAGAAGACTACGTCGGCGTAGAGCTCCAGCTCGCCGGCCGCGGGCTTTTCGCCGTCGACCAGCCGCTGGCGCAGCTCGCCGGCGAGGTTTTCGGTGCGCTCGCGCAGGCGCGTGAGGTTGGGGCGAAGGTTGTGGGGATCGTTGAACGCGTTCCAGACTTCATCGGAGCCGACGAACGCCTCGCCGAGCACGTCGCGCTCGAGGGCGATGCGCTCGGGCAGAAACGGATTGCAGTAGACGAGGCACGAGACGGATTGGGCCAGGGCGCGCTGCTGCGGACTGAAGATCGGCATGGGGATCCACCCTTTGAATGTGCAAGCAATGTACAGGCGGGGCGCAACGGATGTCCAACGCGGAGTTGGCTCGTGACATTCGTCAATTCGTAAGCGGCTGTGCGGTCTTGAGTTAAAAACCGCACGGCATTGGCACCGTCGTCGCACTGTCACGACTTCATCGGGAGTCGACATGACGCGAGCGAAGCGAATCAATCGAGACTGGCTGGACGAGAAGCCGAGGGGATCGGCGGCGGGCGTGTTGGCGTGGCTGCTGCCGCTCGTGCCGGCGATCGCGTCGCTGATCTTCTATCGCATGGCCGGCTCGACGCATTCGTTCGTTTACTGGGCGGCGTCGTTCCTGATTCTGTTCATCGGCGAACCGGTTTTCCTAGTGTGGGGGATTTTCCTGGGCGCGTTTCACGCGCAGACGTCGCGGCGGTGGGGGATCGCCGCGGTCATCTTCAACGCCTCCGCCCTGCTGGGCATGGCGATTTTCTACGCCTCGACAACGACCTTCACGGGAACACCATGAGCGCGATCATCAATCGTTCTTGCGCCGACGGGGTCGACGCGGCGCCGGTGCGTGGGCGGCCGACGCCGCGACCGCGCCGCCGACACACGTTTGACGCGCTCGTGGCGCTGCTCATCCCGCTGCTCCCGCTGGCCTACCTGCTGATTCTGTCGTCGCGTCGTCTGGCCAACGACGTCCGCCTCTCCACGGCGATCGTGGGCGCGCTGGCGCTTCCGATCTGCCTGCTGGGCGGGACGGTGCTGGGGTTGAACAGCACGCGCGAGAAGGGACCCGTCGGCCGCACCGGTTGAGTGGCGGCGGCGACCAACGGCCTGCTGCTCATTGCGACGGTCGGATGGCTCCTCCGTCGCTTTCTGTTCGCTTGAAGAGAGAGAGCGTCAAAGAGGTCGGTTCGGATTCACCTTTGGCTTGGGAGTGTCATGAAGGTTTCAACATCGATCGCGTTGCTCTTGATCTTCGCCGCCGGCTGCGGCGGGGCGGGGTTGTCGCATCGGCATTCGGACGGGCACGCGTTTTCCAGCCATGTGATGTCGCTGTTCGATGCGGCGCAGCTGCCCGAGCGCGGGCCGGTGAACATGCGGCTGCCGGCGGCGATCGCGGTGGCGCAGCTGGGGGAAGTGACGCCGCCGTCGGCCATGCTGGATCGGCTGCGCCGCGAGCACGGCGTGTTCGTGCGCGTGGAATCGGTGCCGGCGCTGTTCGGGACCGAGGACATGCTGGCCCGCCAGTACGCGCCGTACCAGATGACCACGCCGTTTTCGCCGCGGCCCAGCGATCCGGCCAGCGCGCGGCAGCACATGAAGCGGCTGATCGACATGGCGCGCTCGACGGGGGCGGATTACCTGCTGGTGTACGGGGGAACGGCCGATTACGAAGCGCGCAACAACAGCTTGATTCTGCTGGACCTGACGGTGGTGGGCGCGTTCGTTGTGCCCAGCAACGTCATTCACGCCGAGGCGCGGGCGGGGGCGGCCATGGTGGACCTTCGAAGCGGGCGTGTTGCCCTGATGACCAGCGCCGACGCCAAGCGCGACAGCTTCACCTCCACCGCGACGCTCGACGCGGAGCAGCGGCGGGTGATCGAAAAGGTGCGGGAAGCGGTGATGGCAAAACTGGGCGACCAGGTGGTGGCGGATTGCAAGCGGCGGATGAACGAGCCGGCCCGGGCCGTCGACGAGAACCGCGAACAACCGGCGCTGGGGGGCGTGGTTGGATTCGAGCGGGCGGCGTTCGATGCGGAAAACAACGCCGACGCGGATCGGCCGATCGCGAATGGCGTGAAGGCGGTTGAGCCGAAGGGGGAGGCCGCGCCGGCGCGGCCGGCGCCGGCCGAGCCGCACATGCGGCGCTATTACCCGAAGCTGACCACGCGGACCCACTACGAGTTTTGAAGCGAATCGCTACGGAGCGAATTTACCCGAGGAGCAATCATGAAGTGTTTATTGCAATGGACGGTGTTGATGTCGTTCACACTGCTGATGTTCACCCGGCCTAGTTGGGGGGCGGGCATGTTGATCGCCGACGGGGGCAACGGCGGCGTGCTGGAGATCAAGGAGCACACCGTCAACGTCACGATCAACAACGGCATCGCGGTCACGGAGGTGACGCAGGTGTTCCTCAACACCGAGGACCCGCAGGTGGAAGCGCTCTACACCTTCCCCGTGCCGCGCGGGGCGTCGGTGTCCAACTTCAGCATGTGGATCAACGGCAAGGAGATGATCGGCGAGGTGCTGGAGAAGAAAAAAGCGCGGGAGATTTACGAAAGCTACAAACAGACCCGCCGCGACCCGGGATTGCTGGAACAGGTCGACATTCGCACCTTCGAGATGCGCGTCTTCCCCATCGGGCCGCGCGCCGAGCAGAAGGTGCAGGTCGTGTATCACCAGGAACTGGAGTTCGATCACGACTGGGCGCGCTACGTGTATCCGCTGGCCAGCTCCACGCGCAAAAACGTCGATCAGCGCGCCACCGGCAAGTTCGCGCTCAACGTCGAAGTGAAGTCGCAGGTGCCGATCACGGCCATGGAAAGCACCAGCCATCCCAAGGACTTTGCGATCGCCAAACACAGCGACAACTACCACCAGGCGAGCCTGGAGACGCGCGGCGGGGATCTGTCGCGCGACGTGGTCATTTCCTATCACACCGCCCGGCCGCACACAGGCATCGACCTGATTCCCTCCAGGGTGCCGGGCGAGGACGGGTATTTCTCGCTGACGCTGACGGCCGGCAACGAGCTGGCCGAGCGCGACCTGGCGATGGATTACGTGTTCGTCCTGGACATCTCCGGCAGCATGGACAACGACGGCAAGCTGAACCTGTCGCGCAAGACGCTGGGCGCGTTCCTCAACGCGCTCTCCAGGGACGACCGCTTTGAGATGTTGACGTTCAACGTGCAGGCCAACGCGCATTTCAAGGCCCTCAAAGGCGCCGACGACGCGGCCAAGGCGGAGGCGATGAAGTTCTTGGACGCGCAGGAAGCGCGGGGCGGCACGGTGCTCGCGCCGGCGCTCAACAGCGCGTATCGCTACGCCGATCCGGATCGGCCGCTGAACGTGGTGCTGCTGAGCGACGGGCTGACGGAAGAGTCGGAGCGGGCGGGCTTGATCCAGTTGATCCGCAACCGCCCGGCCAACGCGCGGGTGTTCTGCATCGGCGTGGGCAACGACGTGAACCGGGCCCTGCTGGAGCAGGTCGCCAAGGAAAGCGGCGGCCTGGCGGCGTTTCTCTCGCGCGAGGACAGCTTCGAGCGGGCGGCGCAGGCGTTTCGACGCAAGCTGATGCGGCCGGCGGCGACGGAGGTGAAGCTGGAGGTCGCGGGCGTGGACGCGTACGACATCGAGCCCCGCGAGCTGGGCAACCTCAATCACGGCATGCCGGTGCGCATGTACGGCCGCTATCGCACGGCCGGACCGGCGCAAGTCACGCTCAGCGCGCTGGTGGCGGGCAAGGAACTGAAACAGTCGGTGAACGTGGAGTTTCCGGCGGAGGATCGCAGCAACCCGCAGGTCGAGCGGATGTGGGCGTGGCGGCGCGTCGACGGGTTGCTCAAGCAAGCCGACGCCGCGGGGTCGCGCAAGGGCGTGATCGAGGACGTCGTGCGGCTGGGCGAAGGATATTCGATCGCGACGGAGTACACGTCGTTCATCGTGCTCGAAAACGACGCGGAGTATCAACGCTGGCGCATCGATCGGCGCAACGCCTTGCGCATGACGCGGGACCGCGACGCGGCGCAGGCGCTGGCGATGAACCTGGAATCGATCCGGGCCAAGGCGGCCGCCGACATCGGGCCGGTGGAGCGCCCGATCCTGGCGGCCGCGCCGGTGGCGAAAAACAACGCCTTCCCCACCGCCCAGGCGCCCGCCGCCACGCCCGGCGCCAACCGCGACGTCAATCTCTTCGGCGGCGGTGCGATCGACCCGGCGACCATCCTGATGGTCCTGGGCGCGGCGGCGCTGGCGATGCTCGCGGGGGTGATGAGCAAAGCGCAGTCGCGCGTGAAGTGAGCGTGTACTCCTCCCGGTTGGCGGAGCCCTTGCAAAAAGGGGGGCTCCGCCGCCGGCTTTGTTTGCGGACCCAGCCATGAATCGACAGAGGCCAATCCACGCGGGGGGCGACGCGAAGGTTCGAGCGTTGCTTGGAGCGATGCCGCTGGCAACCGTCGCGCTGGTGGTTGCGACAGCGCTGGCGCAGCGATTCGCCGACGTGTTGCAATACGCGCGGCCGGCGGCGACGGCGGGGGGGTGGCATCGGTTGTTGAGCGGCCATTTCGTTCACTGGTCCGGCGAACATCTGCTGTGGGATGCGCTCGCGTTCGCGATTTTGGGAGCGGTGGTCGAGCGCGTGTCGCGGCGGGCGTTTTTCGCGACGGTGGCGGCGTCCGCGGTGGCGGTTGGCGTTGCCGTTCACGCGTGGGCGCCGGGCATGGAGTTCTACCGCGGATTGAGCGGGATCGACTGCGCTTTGTTCGGCTTTGCCGTCGTCCGCGTTGTTGCGGTGGCGACGGCGCAGCGCCGGTGGGGCGTGGCCGCCGGGGCGCTGGCGCTGGTCGCTGCGTTTCTGGCAAAGACGATGCTCGAACGGAGCAGCGGCCAAGCCCTGTTCGTGCGCAGCGGCGACGCGTTTGTCGCCGTTCCCCTGGCGCACCTGGTTGGCGCGGCGGTGGGCGCTGCGATCGCGATCCTGCACGCGTGGGACGTTCGCGGTGAAAAAAAGCACCGGACGGTGGCGTCCGGTGCTTCGATATCGCTGGGATGCGGCGTCGGCGATCAGCGGCCGTAGTACGTGCCGTAGCCGTACGTGTACGCGGGGGTGTAATACGAATACGGATAGTTGTGGCGATAGTCGTTGTAGATCTGGCCGTAGTAGGCGTCGAGCGCGTCCTGACGCGCCGCCAGCAGGCCGTAGAGGTAATAGCTCGCGGCGGCCGACTGCACCCGCGCGTCGCCCAGGGCGCGCCGGGCGGAGGCGAACTCGGGGTTGTTGCGCACGTTCTGATCGAAGCCTTCGCGAAGCGCCACCACGCGCTGGTTGGCGTTGAGCATGCGCGTCCGCGCCTGCTGCACGCCCGCGTCGTTGTTGAAGGCGCTGGCCTCCATGGCGCGAAGCTGCGTGCCGAATTGCATCTTCTGCGTCGCGAGGTTGATGCGATCGTCCGGCGTGAGGTTGCCGGCGGCGAGGATCTTGGTGATGCGATCGTGCGATTCCTGGATGGAACGGTATTCCTGCGACTCGGTCACGCGGCGCAGCACCGGTTCGCGGGCGGCGACGTAGGCGTTGTACGAGTCGCGCAGCTCCGTCTGCGCCGCTTTCCACTCCGGCGAGCTTTCGAATTGCTTTTGCAACTGAATGGGCAGCACGTTCACGGCCGAGTCCCACCGCCGCACCGCTTCGTATGCCGCTGCCGCGCGGGCGTAGGCGGTGGCGACCGATTCCTGGTCGTAGGGGGCCGCGCGGCTGGAGCCGTTGCCGTAATTGCTGGGCGTGGACGGGTTACGGAAGTTGGAATAGTCGTCGTTCGGATTCGTGCCGGGCGCCTGGCCGACCGCCGCATTGAACGCGCCCAGCCCCAGGACCGTCGCCAACGACAAAACGCTCGTCAAAATGCGATTGTGTTTCATGATGAACCTCTTGCAGATTCGGTAGCAATATCAACGCCAGAGCACGGGTAATTCAGGCTCGCGGCGTCACTTTCAACGCGCCTCCATTAAAGGAAATCCCGCCGCTTGGGCCCTTATTCCCGCCGCCGGGCCGGCGGTCGGGCGCCGAATCTTTCCCGCCGCGCAACCCTTGCCCCGGCGACGGGTTGGGTGCATGATGTTGCCCCACTTTTACAAAGGATTTTCATGGGCACTCGCACGGGCGGTTTTCCGGTTGGGTTTCGGCGGGGTTGGAGTCCGTGGCAGAAGGACACGGCGGGCATGACCGCCTGGGCCAGGCAGGCGGGCTTCGATCACGTCGACGTGGGAACCGCGGCGGACGCGAATGCTCTGAAGGCCGCGGGCCTGGGCATCGGCTCGGTGGATTTGCTGCAGATGGGCGAAGTCAATTCGCCCGACGCGGGCAAGCGCAAGGACGTGGTGGCGAGCAACGTGGCGCACATGAAGGAATGCGCGGCCGCGGGCACGAAGGTCTTCTTCACCATCGTCTCCGGCGATCCCGCCAAGAGCGTTTTGGACAATTACAAGACCGCGGTGGAAGCGCTGGGCGCGCTGGGCCAAGTGGCGGCCGACACGAAGACGACCATCGCCATCGAAGGCTGGCCGGGCGGCGATCCGCACATGGCGCATCTGTGCTGCAATCCGGAAACCTATCGCGCCATCATCAAGGACACGAATCCCAAGACCGTGGGCGTGAACTACGACCCCTCGCATTTGATCCGCATGGGCATCGACCACATCCGTTTCCTGCGCGAGTTCGTCAACAGCGTCTATCACGTGCACGCCAAGGACACGGAAATCTTTCCCGAAGCGATCTACGAGGTCGGCCACTACCAGGGCAGCGCCTTCGAAAAGCCGTACCGCTTCGGCAAGCACACCTGGCGCTACACCATCCCCGGCCACGGCGAAACCCGCTGGACGGAGGTGTTCAAGATCCTCAAGGCCAACAACTACAACGGCAAGGTGAGCGTCGAACTGGAAGACGGCAACTTCAACGGCAGCGAAGACGGCGAAAAGGCGGGGCTGACGCACTCGCTGGCGTTTTTGAAGGGCGTGTGACGTCGGTGTTGTTTGCCACCGATGATCACCGATGAAAACGGATTTGCTTCGTGCCACGGTGGCTGTCACGGCCATCGAGCGCCGCAAAGACGTCGTTCGTCCGCGACGCCTCCGCTAGCGTCATGTTGAGCGCAGCGAAACATCTGGCTCCACCGTCGAAGGGCGCTTCGGCTGCTGAAACATCTTCCATCGCCGAGGCAAGATCCTTCGCTTCGCTCAGGATGACGGTATTAGAAGAGTTGAAGACGCGTTCGACTGACAGAACTTATCCGACGCACAATAAGCGCCTGCTGACGCAACGGTTGGTACAGGGATTCCGCCACTCGCCCGAGAGCTTAGTAGCTTACACCACCGTCCCGCTCACCCCGCGCGACCAGGGGCGGGGTTTTCCGCGCTTGGTGATCCAGCGGCCGAAGTAGGTGGCGGTGCGGCCGACGTCCTTCTGGTCGAACACCACCGTGAAGACGTGGCGCGTGAACTGCTCGACCCGGTCGTGGGGACGCGGTTCCAGCGGCCGGCGGCGGCTCAGGGCGATGCGCAGGTCCAGATAGGCCGCGCCGTATGGCTTGGCCCGGCTGGTGGGGGTTTGCAGGTTGTGGAAGCGCAGGCGATGGCGGCGGGGGCGGCTCTCCAGCAACTCCAGCGCCGGGACGGCGGTGGGCGCGGGGATTCGCGATTGTCGGCGCTGCGGGGAGCGGACGCCCAGGCGAATCTTGTGCGCATCGGAAATGCCGCGGTGAAACTTGATGCGCATGGCGATGGGGCGAACGGTCTTCCACGCCTCGCGACGCACCGCGTTCTTTTTTACGATGCGCGGGCCGCCGCGCGTGCCCGGGGCGTTGGCCGCTGCGTACGCGGCGGCGTAGCGCCGGCTCAGGTCCAGCAGCGCCGCCGCCGTCGTGGGAGGGATTTGAAACGTCGCCGGAGCCTCGGCGATGACCGCCGCGAAGTTCTCCAGCCATTCGCGAAACCGCCCGTCCGCCCGCGGGATGTACGGCCCGGACCGCCCTTTGGTGCCCATGGCCCCCATCATCTCCCCAAACCATCCCGATTTCAAAAAGCCTGGAAAATAAGGGCTTTGCTGCGATAAAACAGGAGAACCGTTTGGCCAAGGTGATCATTGGTTGCTTGCGGAAGCTCTTTGGGCGCTTGCAGAAGCCAATTAACCGCGGGAACGATGGCGTTGGTCGTTTGCAAAAGCTCTTTGTTCGTCTGCAGGAGATCATTGGTGGCGCCAAAGAGCTCTTTGGAGCGGCTCGGCATCTCTTTGGTGAAATGGTTCTCCTGTTTCGGGCTTGCAATGATCATCGCCAGGGAAGCAATGATCTTCTGCAACGGGGCAACGGTGAGGGGCGGTGGAGCAATCGTCTTTCGCAACGGACCCATGAACTCCAGCAGTCGGCCAATGATCACATGGAAACGGAAACCCGTCTCCTTCATCCGGGCAGGGATGCCTGGGACGCGGGCAAAGAGCACCGGCGGGCGATTCACCGCGCACGCGGATGATCTGTAAAGTTTTGCCATCTTCACAAAAATTGGAATGGGCGTTGCGTTTTCGACGGTTTGGCGGGAAGTAAGGAGTCCGTCCGCGGTTGTAATGCCCGTGAGGATCCGGTGAATCCAAACCCCTCGTCCATCGCTCTCGATCCGCTGGAAGCGCGCCGTTTGATGGCGTTCAGCGCTTATGCGCAATTGATCGATCAGGATCTGGCGGCCGGCGCGTTTCCCGGCGTCACCGGCAAGGGCGTGACCGTTGCGGTGATCGACACCGGGGTGGATTACAAGCATCCCAACCTCGGCGGCGGAATCGGCAAGAACCGCAAGGTGATCGGCGGGTACGACTTCGTCGACAACGACGCTGACCCGATGGACAAGACCGGCCACGGCACCGCCGTCGCGGCGGCGATCGCGGCGTCGCCGTACACCGTCGGCGGCGTGACGCATCAGGGCGTCGCACCGGATGCGAAGATCGTGGCGCTGCGCGTGGGCGGGGCCGGGACGATTTCCAACGATCGCATCGAGCGGGCACTGCGCTGGATCGTCAACAACCACCGCAAATACAACATTTCCATCGTCAACCTGTCGCTGGGCTCGGGGTCGTTCACCAACGCGTCGACGGCCGATCAACTGAGCGACGAGCTGGGGCGGCTCCGGCGGCTGGGGATTTTCATCACGGCGGCCAGCGGCAACAACAACGAGATTTCCATCGGGCCGATCAGCAGCGACGGCGTGGCGTATCCGGCCGCCGATCCCAGCGTGTTCGCCGTGGGGGCCGTCGACTCCCGCGACATCATCACCACCTGGGCGCAGCGCGGCGACGAGCTGGATCTGCTGGCGCCCGGCGAGGACATCGTGCTGCCGGCGCGGGGCGGCGGGTTCGACGTCGAAGACGGCACCAGCTTTTCCGCGCCGATGGTCGCGGGGGCGGCGGCGCTGATCAAACAGCTCACGCCCGCGGCCAGGCCCGGCGACATCGGCTCGATCCTGATGGCCAGCGGCGCGGAGAACCGCGACGGCGACGTGGAGGCGGGAAACACCACGAGGCTGCTCTTTGGGCGATTGGATCTGGACGATGCCCTGCGCTTGGCGCGGCAGCGCGCGCCCAGGCGGGCCGGGGCGACGTTCGGTAACGTGTTCGACACGGCGCTGGACGCGCAGGGGGTGTTGCACGTGGCGTATTACGACCCACGCCGCGAGCGGCTGATGTACACGACGCGAACGACCGCCGGCCGGTGGTCGAGCGCGGCGGTCGTGGACGCGGCCGGGGACGTGGGCTCGCAATTGTCGATCGCGGTCGATTCCACCGGCAAGGCCGCCGTCGCCTACTACGACGCGACCGACGCCGACTTGAAATACGCATCGTTCGACGGCGCCGACTGGTCGGTGAGCGTGATCGACGCCGACGGGAACGTGGGCGAGTCGCCGTCGATCGGCTTCGACATCGACGGCAACGCGTACGTGGCCTATTACCGGCGCACGAGCGGCGATCTGCGCCTGGCCACGCACGATCGCGACCGCAGCGCCTGGACGGTCCGGACGGTGGACGGCTTGGACGGCAACGTCGGGGCGGTGGCGTCGATCGACGTGGGCGAGGCGGCGATCGCCAGCGGCTTTTTCACGCAATACGACACGACGGTCGCGATCGCGTACGCCGACAGCACCAACGGGAATCTGAAATACGCGCGGCTGGACGTGGACGACTTCGCGGCGACGTGGTTCATCGCGGTGGTCGACAACACGCGCGGGGTGGACCGCATCGACCTGAACCTGCACGCCGGGCCGTCGGGCAGCGGGCTGCAGGCGCAGATCGCCTACCGCGACACGCGCAGCGGCGCGATCAAGTACGCGTTTCGCAACCGAAGCTGGTTCAAGGAAGTGGTGGCGCGCGGGGATCGGCTGGGGGATGCGGTGCAGTTGTTCTTCGACGCCAACGATCGGCCGATGATCGCGTACACGATCGATGCGCGCAACCGCTTTGCGACCTCGACGCGCATCGGCGCGGACGCGTGGCGGGCGAAGGCCGGTTCCGGCGCCGCGACGATTCTGAACTCGGCGCTGAACGAGCGCACCGACGACGTGGCGCTGAGCTGGGTCAACGAAGCGGGGCGGGTGAAGTCGCGGCTGGTTTGATTCAAAACCCCCGACAAAGCGCCTCGCCCTTACGGCTTGAGGCGTATGACGGGGTTTTGTCCGACGATTTGAGAGTTATCCCTTGTACTCAAACGCCGGCACGCCGGGCACCTTCACCGTCGCGTGGAACAGCGAGCCGGCGTTGGGTTGCTTCGACGCGTCGCCGTCGTCGGGGGCGGCGGTGGTGATGAACATGTCGGTGAAGTTCGGGCCGCCCAACGCGCAGGAGGTGACGTTTTTCACGCCCGGCACTTCGATGGAGGCCGAGTGTTTGCCGCTGCGGGGATCGAACTGCGCCACCCGGCCGCCGCCCCACAGGCACACCCAGATGTTGTCCTCGCCGTCGATGGTCATGCCGTCGGGATGGCCCATGCCCTGCGGGATCTGCACGGCCACGCGGCGGTTGGCGAGGTTGCCGGTGGCGTCGTCGTAGTCGAAGGCGCTGACTTGGCCGGTGGGGGTGTCGATGTAGTACATCGTCTTGTTGTCGCGCGTCCAGACGATGCCGTTGGAACAGGTCACGTCGTGCACCATCGCGTGGACCGACTTGTCGAGGTCGAGGCGATACAGCTTGCCGGCGCCTTTGGCGAAGGCGTACGCCATGGTGCCGGCCCAGAATCGGCCGGCGGGATCGCACTTGCCGTCGTTGAAGCGGATGGCGGCGTCGTCGCGGTGGACGTCGGCGACGAGCGTGGTTTCGCGCGTGCGAAGGTCGAGGAACGCGAAGCCGCGCTGGACGGAAAGCATCAGGCCGCCGGAGGCGCGCTTCACGACGGTGCCGACGTCGGAGCCGACGTCGATGGCGCGGTCGGTTTTTGTTTTGGGGTCGAAGATGTGCACTTCGTGTGAGAGGATGTCGACCCAATAGAGCAGTTGCTCGCGGGCGTCCCAGATGGCGCCTTCGCCGAGTTTGGAGGGGTGTGCGTACAGCAGCTTGGCTTGGCCGGACATGGGTTTCTCCCCGGACATGGGTTTCCGACTGGATGAGCGACGGGTCGCCTACTTGTTGCCCTTGGCCAGTCCGTTGCTCGTCATGAATTTGTAGCTCTGGCGGACGGCTTCCATCATGTCGGTGGCGCAGTTGTCGAGCTCGACGACCAGCCACTGCGCCGTTTTCGACTCGGCGAGCGTTTGCTTCACGGGAACCTTGCCGGTGCCCAGGGCCTTGTGGATGGATTCTTCGCCGAGATCGCCGTCCTTCACGTGCACGAGAGGGACACGGCGGTCCCACTTTTTCATTTCGGCGACCGGGTCGCGGCCGGCCTTGGCGCACCAGTAGATGTCCAGTTCGCTGCCGATGGCGGGGGCGGCGTTCATGATGATTTCGAAGGGGGTCTTGCCGTTGAACTCGTGATCGAATTCCCACCAGTGGTTGTGCATGGCGAAGGAGAGGCCGGCGGACTTGGCCAGCTCGGCGCCCTTGGCGTATTTCTCGGCAACGGCCTTGCAGGCCTCTTCGGATTTGCAGTCGTCGCGGCCGGGGCCGCCGACGACGATGTTGTAGCTCAGGGTCTGGGCGTCGGCTTTCATCTGGTTGATGTTGTCGGCGGTGGGGACGCCGGCGTGGGCGCCGGAGGCCTTGAGGCCCAGCTCCTTGAGCTTGGCGGCGACTTCGGCGGCGGTTTTGCCGTGGAACCCGGCGAACTCGACGCCGACGTATCCGATGGCGGCGAGCTCTTTGAGCACGCCGAAGAAATCCTGTTTGCAGAGCTCGCGGACGGTGTAGAGCTGGACGGAAATGGGTTTCAACATGAGCGATTTCTCCTGAGGGTTGTGGGTCGGGGAACATGGTAGTCGGATGAGGCGGGGCGTAAAGGGGAGAATGATGGAGAGGAGGTGGACGCGCGGAATAACCGGTCCGCTGAAGCGGACCCTACCGATGCCAGTGCGGTTGCGATCGCGATGGGAGGGGAGTTGCGGGTGGGCGTCTGCAAAGCGTTTGTTGCATGCTATACTTCCGCGTCGGTGCGAGTTTTTGAAAGGGAGATTGAGATGGCGGAACGCATGACCGATTCGGGATACGACCAGGAAGACGAATATTTCCATCGCCGCGACAAGGAATTGATCGCCAAGATGCGGGCGCAGCTCGACGCGCAGCGCGGCTCGACGCAGGTGATGAAGTGCCCGCGCTGCGAGGGGGCGATGAACGAAGTGGCGGTGGAGCAGGTGAAGATCGACCGCTGCAGCAATTGCGGCGGGGTGTTCCTCGACAAGGGGGAAATGGAATTGCTCACCCACGCCAAGTCCGGCGGCATTTTCAAACGCCTGTTCGGCAAGTGAGCCGGGTTTGGATCCGACTCGCGTGATTCGATTCATTGGGGCGCGGATTCGACGGCCGCGTCGGCCATTTCCACGGCCTTGGGGCGCAGCGCCAGGTACATCAGCAGGATGCCGGCCACGATTCCGCCGGCGATGTAGATCGGCAGCATCTTGCCGGTTCGCAGTCCGTCGACGATGCGGTTGACGATCAGCGTCACCGAAACCAGGGCGCCGCCGATGGGGACGAACAAGGGGACTTCAAAGCCCCCGCGCGGCTCGCCGGGGGTGAGCTTGAGCCGCACCAGGGCGAGGTTCATCGCGGTGAAGGAGCCGAGCAGCAGCAGCGCCGTCGCGGTTGCCAACGCGCCCAGGTCGCCGATCATCGTCAGCGCCAGCACGATCAACATCAAAATCAGGATGGCCGAGTGCGGCGTACGGCGGGAGGCGTGGACGCGGCCCAGAAATCGCGGGAGCAGGCCCTGGCGCGCCATGCCATAGGCGAGGCGCGAGCCCATGATGTAGTTGAGCAGGGAGGTGTTGGTCACCGCGAACAGAGCGATGGCGGAGAAGACGGCGGTGGGGATCCAGGGAGCGGCGACGCGCACCACCTCGACCAGCGCGCCGCGATTGGAGGCGAGCTCCGCCAGCCGCGCCGGACGGACCACCGACACCGCGGTGATGCAGACGGCCATGTAGACGAGCGTCGCGATGGCGAGGGCCGCGAGCAGTCCGATGGGGAGCGTGCGGCGGGGGTTGTGGACTTCTTCGGAGACGTTGAGCAGGTCTTCAAAGCCGATGAAGGCGTAGAACGTCAGCACGGCGCCGGAGAGCATCAGCGGCATGGAGAAGCCGCCGGTGGGGTTGATGGGGGTCGTGGGATCGAAGTAGTCGACGCTTCCCCAGTAGCGAACGCCCACGGCGATGACCAGCAGCAGGCCGCCGGTTTCGATGACGGTGCAGACGGCGTTCAACCACGCGGATTCGCGCATGCCGATGAAGTTGATGGCGCCGAGCATGACGATGAATCCGAGGACGATCAATCGCTGGCCGAGGGGTTGGGGTTTCTTGGCGGTTGGCGGCGTGTTTGCGATGGGCGCGGCGGTCGCCGTGGCGGTTGCCGTTGTCGAGTTTTGATCGGAGGCCGTAACCGCTTTGGGTTTCGCGGGAGGCTCCGGGGTGAACAAGCCGTAGGCGTAGGCGCCGAAGACCTGGCTGGTGGTTGCCATCGAGGTCAGGCCGGAGGCCATGACGGCGAGGCCGATGACGTAGGCGAGCATTGGCTTCTTGAAAGCGCGATGGGTGATGTACGCGGCGCCGGCGGCGCGGGGATAGCGTGAGCCGAGCGAGGCGTAGGAGAGGCCGGTCAGCGCGGCGGCGAGCATGGCGCCGGCGAAGCCGAGCCAGAGCATATTGCCCATCAGGCCGGCGGCCTCGCCGATCAGGCCGTAGATGCCGGCGCCGAGCATGTTGCCGACGCCGTAGATGGTCAGCGCGACGACGCCGAGCGTGGGCTTGAGGCGGGTGGACGTCGATGGGGTTTCGGATTCGGGCATGGGACAAGGGTAACCGCGGGGAGGGGGTTCATGTAGCGGGGGAGTTGCAACCAAAATGTCAGTGGGTGAGGCGTCAGCGGCGAGTGCGGCGCGAGCGACACAGGGCCGCGGCGGCGGCGAGGGCCAGCAGCGACAGCGCGCCGGGTTCGGGGAGGGCGAATTCGGATTGGCCTTGCAGTTGGTTGGGGGCCAAAGCGGTGGTGTTGAACTTGCCGCTGACGGGGGGGAGGTTGGGCATCAGGCCGCCGATGGTCCAGGTGTTTCCGGAGACGAAGTCGGTGACGGTGGCGCTGACGTTGGCGTTGATGCCGGGGCCGGCGACGTTGAGCGTGCCGTTGCTGTTGCCGCTTTCATCGACGTTCATGGTGCCGGAGATGGAGATGTTGCGCGGACCAAAGGGCGTGTTGATGGTGATGTTCTGGTTGATGGTGGCGACGGGATCGCCGACCCAGACGGTCGAGCCGGTGCTGCTCCACGCGTCGGCGCCGACGAGGCCGGTGGCGCTGTAGTTGAAGGTGGAGTTGGGGGCGTCGAAGCTGCCGGTGGTGGACAGGATGATGCTTTGGCCGAGGTAGGTCTGGCCGGGCGCGGTCGAGTAGGAAAAATCACCGGTGGCGTTGTCGATGTCGTAGTTGAACTTCAGGAGGTTGAAGTTGTCGACGCCGAGGTGGGCGCGCAGCGCCAAGGCGTCGTTGAACTGCGCGTGCACGACGGTTTCGGGGGCGAGGATGGGGCTGGCGCTGGCCGATCGAGCGGCGAGGACGATCGCCAACAGCGCCAGCAGGGATCGCAGTCGCATCCGTACTCCGGGGATTCGGCCCTCAGACCCATCCAAGCGTATTTTTCAGGCGAGGAATTGCAAGCTTTTTATGAGCGCGGATCAGGGCTGGTGTCAGCGCTGCGCGTGCGAGGGCAGGGGCGGGCCGCTGGCGGCGCGGGGGCGGTTGAAGGCGATCTCGGCCAGCGCGTCGGCGGCGAATTTGACGTCCTGCACGGAGAGGAAGGGGCTGAAGCTGAAGCGCGTCGTGCCGCCCAGCGCGGTGGTGCCGATCGATTCGTGGGCGAGGGGCGCGCAGTGCAGGCCGGGGCGGGTGAGGATGCCGTAGTGCGTCTCGAGCACCATCGCCAGTTCCTGCGGCGAATAGCCCTCGACGTTGACGGAAAAGACGGCGGTGCGGTGCTTCACGCCGCGCGGGCCGTAGTAGGCGAGGCCGTCGACGTCGGAGATGCCCTCGAGAAAGGTGCGGGTGAGATCCAGCTCGTGGGCGGCGACGGCGGCGACGGTTTTGTTCGCCAGCCACCGCAAGGCCGCCAGCAGACCGGCGAGGCCCGGGGCGTTGTGGGAACCGGATTCGAATTTGTCGGGCATGAACTGCGGCTGGCGGTCGTTTTCGCTCAGCGAGCCGGTGCCGCCCTCGCGCACGCTGGCGAGGCGCGACTCGAGGCCGGGGCGGATGTAGAGAAAGCCGGTGCCCAGAGGCCCGAGCAGGCCCTTGTGTCCCGGCGCGGCGAGGAGGTCGATGCCGTCGGCCTGCAGATCGATGGGCAGGTGCCCGGCCGACTGGGCGGCGTCGACGACGAGGGGGATGTCGTGTTCGCGCGCGATCCGAGCGATGGCCGGTAGCGGTTGAACGGTGCCGGTCACGTTGCTGGCGTGGGTGAGGGCGATGAGGCGCGTGTCGGGGCGGATGGCGCGGCGGATGTGTTCGGGATCGACCAGGCCGGTGATCGGATCGACCGCGATGCGCGATTGCTCGATCCGCTTTTGATCCTCCAAGGCATGCAGGGGGCGGAGGATGGAGTTGTGATCGATGTGCGTGCAGATGGTGTGGGCGGGCCGATCCGAGGCGAGAATCAGGCCCTTGATCGCCAGGTTCAGCGCGTCGGTGCAGTTGAGGGCGAAGGCGAAATGGTTGGGGTCGGCGCCGTTGAACAGGCGGTTGAGCTCCTGGCGCGTCTGGGCGATGAGATGGCCGGTTTCGATGGCTTCTTCGTAAGCGCCGCGGCCGGCGGAGGCGCCCAGCTCGTTGCAGTAGCGCACCATCGCGTCGGTCACGCCGGCGGGCTTGGGGAACGAGGTGGCGGCGTTGTCCATGTACAGTCGCCGGGGTTTTGCAGGGTTTTGGGCCATCTTTTGCCGCACAATGATAGGTGATCCGAAGGGGGAACGCTAACGAAGACATGAGATCGTTTGCCCCGCGGTTGTTGTATCTTCAGCGGGTCGTTGAAGCTTGTACGCGGATTTTTTGCGCCGGCCGGACGTGGAATTGCCTTGTGTATTAAGACAACATGTCTTAGCATGCTCCGGATATGGCGCGAAACGCTCAAGAAGTCACGGATGCGGAATTGGCGGTGCTCCAGGTGTTGTGGGAGCAGGAGGGCTGCCCCATTCGCGTGATCAGCCAGACGATCTACCCGCGCGGCGGGGCGTCGGAGTACGCGACCGTGCAAAAACTCCTGGAGCGGCTGGAGGGCAAGGGCTTTGTGCGGCGCGATCGCAGCCAGAGCGTGCACCTGTTCTGGGCGGCGGTGGGGCGCGAGGATCTGATCGGCCGGCGGCTGCGCGACGTGGCGGAGAAATTGTGCGGCGGTTCGCTGACGCCGCTGCTCAATCACCTGGTGAAAGCGGAGAAGCTGTCCGCCCACGAGCGCAAGTCGCTGCGGGCGCTGGTGGACGAACTGGACGCGAAGCGGCCGGGACGAAAGTAGGAATTTTATTGCACCGAGGTCGAAGCGACTGTCGGTGGGCATCTTCGTTGGGCATCGTGGTTATGACCTTGTGGCTACGCACCCTGGAGTGTCTATGAGCGGGCTGCTTGAGATCGGAATCAGCAACGCGCTGGTGGCCGCGGTGCCGGCGCTGCTGGCGGTTGTCGTGCGACGATTCTGGGCCCGGCCGGCGCTGGTGCACGGGCTGTGGGTGCTGGCGTTCTTGAAACTCGTCACGCCGCCGATCGTGGATGTGCCGCTGCACGTGCTCAAGGCGCAGCCGGGGAGCGCGGCTGAAGCCGTTGCATCGCAGATTCCGTCGGCGGAAGCCGATCGCAGCGGTGCGCCGCCGGCCCGGGCGCCGATGGCGTGGGGATGGATCGTCGGCGGCGTCTGGCTGGGCGGGTCGATCGCCTATCTGGCGGTGGCGGCGGTGCGCGTGCGACGGTTTCAGCGTCTGCTGCGTTTCGCGGAGCCGGCGCCGCTGGAGTTGGATGAGCAGGTGAAGCGGGTGGCGTGGCGGTTGAAGATGATGCGGCATCCGCGGGTGTGGGTCGTGCCCGGGAACGTCTCGCCGATGCTGTGGGCGCTGGGCGGGTCGGCGCGCTTGCTCGTGCCCCGTGAACTCTGGAACAATCTGGACGACTCGCGCCGCGTGTCGCTGCTGGCGCACGAGCTGGCGCATTGGCGGCGGCGGGATCACTGGGTGCGTCATCTGGAGTTGATCGTGGGGGCGCTGTACTGGTGGCATCCGATCGTGTGGTGGGGGCGGGCGGAACTGCGCGACGCCGAGGAGCAATGTTGCGACGCGTGGGTGGTGTGGGCGATGCCCGGTGCGCGGCGCACGTACGCCGACGCGCTGCTCGACACGGTCGACTTCGTTTCACAGGGAATCGGCGTGCCGGCGATGGCCAGCGGCGCCGTGGAATCGGGAAAACTCAAGGAAAGGTTGCGAATGATCATGAAGACATCGACGCCGAAGACGCTGTCGGGACTTGGGCGGGCGGCCGTGGTGGCGCTGGGATTGGCGCTGTTGCCGGCGGTTCCGCGATTGGCCGTCGCCGAGGAAGGACCGCGCGGCGAAGAGGTTCGACGCGAACCGAGCCCCGGGGATGGCGAGGGCGCGGAAAGGCCGCGGCCGCGTCGCGAAGCCGAGGGTCAGGGTGGAGCCCGTCGTGAGGGCGAAGGCCGCCGCGAGGGCGAAGGCCGTCGCGATGGCGAAGGCCGCCGCGAGGGCGGCCGGCGCGATGGCGAAGGCAAGCCGCCGGCGTCCAAACCCGAAGGCGATGGGGATCGTCGGCCGCCGGAAGGCGGCGAAGGCGGAGGTCGGCGTGAAGGTCGTCCCGAAGGCGGGCCCGGCGAAGGCCGGCGTCGTCCCCTGGAAGGCGGGGGCGAGGGCGGCGGCGCTCGCATTCAACAGGGCGAAGGTGAAAACAACGGGCCGCCGCGCGACGGCGAAGGTCGACGCCCGCGCGGTCCACGCGACGGCGAACGCATCCGTCCCCCCGGCGGACAAGATGGCGCGCCGCGCGGTGAAGGCGACGGTCCGCCTCCCGGCCGGCGCGACGGTGATCGGCCCAATCGCGGCGAAGGCGAAGCGCGTCGAGATGGCGAGAATCGCGAAGGTCCGCCCGACGGTGCACGCCGCCGTCCCCGGCCCGATGGGGAACGCCGTCCCGAGGGCGAGCGTCGTCCCGACGGCGAGCGTCGCCCCGACGGCGAAGGTCCGCCGCCGGGCGCTCCGGAAAATGCTCCGCCGCCGCCTCCGGGTGAGCGCGGCCAAGGGGGATTCGACGGGCCGCCGCCTCCGCCGTTGGCCGGCGGTCGCGGGCCCGGCGGTCCGCGCTTTGGGCGCGGCGGACCCGGTGGACCGGGCGGTCCCGGCGTCGGTCGCGGCCCCCGCTGATCGACCCATGAAGCAAAGCCAAAACCCACGGACCGTTCCGTGGGCTTTTTCGTCTGCAACACGGCGCCTCGCGGCACGTACAATCGACGTATGCGCTTTTCGATGCGGATTTCGGTTTTGGCTCTATTCGCAACCCTCTCCGGCGCTCTGGCCGCGCCCGCGACTCAACCCGGAGACGACGACGGTCCGCCGCAGATGCCGACCAAGGGCAACCTCCGTCCCGACGAAAAAATCCTCTCCGGCACGGTCGGCGGCAGCGAAGCCGGCACGCTGATCGTGTTGAAGGGCCGCACGGAATGGGTGGTCGGGACCGACGCCAACACACGCATCTGGGTCGACGGCCAGCCGGGCGCGCTGAGCGACATGAACCGCTCGATGAACGTGACGGTTCGCCAGGTCGAGGGCCTCACCGTGGAAATCGTGGCGCAGCGCACCAAGGCCGCCTTCGCGGACGCCAACCACACGCGCAGCGGCTTCTTCGAGCGCATCGAGGGCGAAGCGATGTTTCTGTCCAACGGCAAGAAGGGAAAAGGCCTGCGCGAGCAGCGCGTCGAGTTCAGCGACAAAACCCAGGTCACGATCAACGGCCAGCCCGCGAAAATCGAGGACCTCAAACCCGGCATGTCGATCCGCGCCAAGCGCGTGGAGAACGTGCTGACCACGATCGAAGCGCTCAGCAAGAACCCCGACACCCAGCCGGACGATCCGCGCGAAAAGCCCGCGACGCGTCCGTGAATGCGCGAGCGCGAACGCGCGAGCGCGAACCCGCGAGCGCGAACGCCGCGGATGTACAAGCCGGCCGCTCGTGCCGATACAATCCGTCCATGGCAAACCCCACCTTCCAGCAGATCCAGCACGTCGCCATCAACGTGACGAACATCGCCGCGTCGAAGCGGTTTTACGGCGAAGCGCTCGGGCTGGCGGAAATCCCCCGACCCGACACCTTCAACTTCAAAGGCGCGTGGTATCGCCTGGGGCCGACCGATTTGCACCTCATCGAGCGCGACGAGGGGACGCCGCGCTCGTCGCCCCACTTCGCCCTCTGGTCGTCGGACGTGCGCGCCGCCGCGGCCATGCTCCAGAAAGCGGGCCACGAGGTGAAATGGGAAACGATGAAGATTCCGCACGTGGATCGCTTCTTCACCCGCGACCCCGACGGCAACCGCATCGAGATCATGGGCTCCGACGGCACGCGCCCGGCCGATCCAAACCTGCTCTTCTGACGGTTTGTACCCGTTTTTATCGGGATCTGGCGCATCGGCGTCGGGCGGTTTGAGCGGCACGCGATCGCTCTTACAATGCGGCCGGCAAACCCGCTGTTTTCAAGGAGTTTTCAATGCATTTCCGGTGTGCCCCTTTGATGTGGATCGGCGTGGCGATGTGGGCGGTGGGGTGCGGGCCGGATCTCAAAGCCCAGCGCGACGACCTGGCGGCGCAGTTGGCGCAGTCCAACCAGCAGCGCGACGACGCCCGCGGCGAAGCGGATCGGCTTCGCGCGCAGTCGGCGCCGCGCGAGGCAATGGCCAAGGAACTGGAAGGCGCGAAGCTGCAGTTGAACGTGGCGTTGGCCAAGGCCCAGGAGGCCGAACGCCTCAAGGCGCAGTTGGCGGAGGCGACTCGGAATCTGGACGACGCGAAGAAGCGCGCCGGGGACGCCGAGCAGCGCGCCAACGAGGCGGCCGCCCGCATTCAGGCGCTGAGCAACGAACTGTCGGCCGCGAAAAACGCGTCCACGGCCGCCGAGCAATCGGGGGCCGCGATGAAGGCCGAGAATCAGAAACTCGCGACGGAACTGGCCGAGACGCAGGGGGCATTGCGCAAGGCGGCGGAGGAAATCGTCCGCACCAAGGACGAGGTGGAGACGATGAAAAAGCGGCTGGCGGAAATGCAATCGCCGCCGGCGCCCCCGACGGCCCCACCGCCGGCACCGACGTCACCCGCAAATCCCCCGAACGAACCGCCGCCGTGATGAACCGCTTTGCAACCCATGACTAACCGAGCCCGGGCATTCCCGCCCGGGCTTTCTCTTGCGCGTTTCCAAAGCCCCTCACGCGCAACGCCCCCCGCATCCGATATAGATCGAACGTGGGCGGTGCGCCCGCGGTGCAGGCATGGCGTAGGCACACATGGCGTACATCGTTACCAGTCATCGCGGGCAGGAGATCGCGCGGCAGAATCTCACCGCCGCCCTCACCGTTGGACGCTCCAGCGAGTGCACGCTGTGCATTCACGACATTCTGCTGTCGCGCAAGCACTGCCGCCTGGAACATCATCAGGGCAACTGGACCGTCGTGGACCTGTCGAGCAAGAACGGCACGATGATCAACGGACGCCGCGTGCAGGGCCGCCACGCCCTCGTCGGCGGCGATCGGCTGCAGATCGGGCGCAGCGTGATCAGCTTTTTCGCGGGGGTGATGGCGGCGGACGCCTCCCGCAAGTCGCGGCCGGTCGATCCCTGGGAAGCGCGCTCCAGCACGCTCTTCGCGCTGGATCTGCATCACGAGGAGGCGTCGGAAGAATCCGGTCCCCGGCCGGTGCCACGCCCGGCGCCCAAGCCGCCGCAGGGGTACGAGACCGACGGCGTGCATGAACTCATCGAGGGTTTGCTGCATTCGTTTGCGGAATCGGCGGAGGAATCGGAGGATGCGCTGGAGTCGATGGAGCTGGGCAAGCGCACCGCGAAACGTCCCCGTCGGCCGAGGTTGGGGTTGGGCCGACTGTCCAAAGATTTCTGGATCGCCGCGGCGCTCGCCGTGAGCGCGACCGTGACGGTGTTTGCAGTGGCGCTGCTGTTCAAAGTGTAGAAATCGGATTCGGTGTTGCCGTCGCTGGCGTAGGGAGGCGCGCCGCTGTTCACTCGTGCGCCGAAGCAGGCGTGTCATCCGGGGGCGGGCTCGACCACCGCGGTCATCGATCCGGCGCAGCGCTCCATCCGCCAATCGGCGCCGTAGGCGTGAATCATATCGCGCTTCTGCGTGGCGAGCTGCTTGGTGGTGGTCATCAGGATCACCTTTCCGCGCCGATCCACCTGCCAAGCCATCTCGAACGCCTTGTTGCGGTCGAATCCGAAGAGGCGGCCGAGCATTTCAATGACGTACTCGTACGTGTGATCGTTGTCGTTGAGCAGCACCACGTTGTAGGGCGGAAGCTTTTTGGGCTTTCTCGATGTGCGCGTCTGCTTCTGCGTCCTGGGTTTGGCGACGGCGGCTGCCGATTCCTGGATGGGTTTATCGTCCGGCATGATCACCAGCAGACCACAGGATCGCGCCGCGGGCAACTGAAAATCGCGCTTGCGGCACGTTGCGTCACACGGCCGCGCGGGCGAGCGGTTGAACCGCTTCCGGCTCGAAGATGATCGGGCGAATCACCGTGCACCCGACGGCGGCCAGTGCGTCGGACAGACGCTGGTAATGCCGCCCGTCCTTGTAGAGTCCCACGATCGCGCCGCCGGAGCCGGCGAACTTGGCGCTGGCGCCCGTGGAGCGCGCGGCCTCCACCATGCGAAGGTTTTCCGGCGCGATGTTCATGATCGTGCGGCGCAGGTCGAAGTTCTCGTCCATCACCTTGCCCAGCGCATCCCAATCGCCGGCCATCAGCGCCGTCTTGGCGCGATCGGTGAGCTGGCGATACGTCTTCATCGCCGCCAGCACCGCCGGATCGCCCTGCGTGAACAGCGCCCGCAGGTTGCGGTGCGGGATGTCGCTGATCTCGGCGCGGGCCGGGTCGTAGGCCAGATACAAGGGCGGCATTTCCCGCGGCCGCAGCTCTTCGTAAATGCCGTGGCCGTGCTTTTCCATGTAATCCTTGTCGAAGTCCATGTAGACCATGCCTTCGTATACCTGAATCACGCGGTCCTGCAGGCCGGCGGAAATGCCCAGCTCGTCCTTCTCGGTGGCGAGGATCAGCGTCGGCAGGCTCTCCTTGGGAATCTGCACCTCGTAAAACTGCATCAGCGCGCGATACATCGCGGTCACGATGGCGCTGGATCCGGACAATCCCACCAGGCGCGGAATGTCGCTGGTGAAGCTCACGGTGAAGTTGCGATGCTTCAGTTCGATGTCGTTTTTGCGGCAGTGTTCGCTGAAGCGCTTGATGGCGGCCTTGATGAGGCGCATGCCGCCGTAGTAGCCGTGCAGTTTCACGTCGCGCAGAAACTCCTGCACCGAGTCGAATCGACCCAGGTCGCCGGAGGAGGGGAGAATTTCAAAGTGCGGGCTTTCCCACAGGTGCAGCGTGACCTTGAAATTGCGGATGAGGAAGGAAATCGTCTTGCCGAAGTATCCGTCCGACGGATTGCCGATGAGGCCGGCCCGGGCGTATGCGTAGGTGGTGATGATCATGGGGGTTGTGTCGCGTTTGACCGTAGGGTCCGCTTCAGCGGACCGGTTATTTCTTGAGAATCGTACGAACCTCGGAGCTGTTCACACGGGTGAGCGTCGCCACGCCCGTGCGCGCGTCGGCGGCGATGATGGGGATCGCGTTCGACGTTTCCAGATGGCGCAACACGTACTTGGCCATCTCCGGCCCGACGCGAAGCCCCAGCTTCTCCCGATGCGCCCGCTGCACGTCCGTTTCCTCCACGCGTCTCCTTCTGCAAGTCTGCGGATGATATCAAATAACGATCGCGGTGGGGAAGACAAACCCGCTCCACGCCCACGCAAGGGAACGGCTTCACGAACGCGAACTCGGCCTTGGGAAAGGCCGTCGTTCCCCTCATGAAGCGGGCCGATGCCTTGATGCAGGCGGCCGCTGCCTTTATGAAGCAAGCCGCTCTCTTGATGGAGAGAGGCGCGCTCTTCACGAAATGAAGCGCCGGCTTCATGAAACGATCCGCTCCCACGCTCCACAGAGCCCTCATTTCATCAAGCCGACGGCGCATTTCATCAAGGGAGCGGCGCGCCTGATGAAGGGAGCGGCGCATTTCATCAAGAGCGCCCTTCATTACATGAAGAGAATCGCGCCGGTCCGAAAGTCGCAGCCCGACGGCGTGGAGGCCGCCGCCTGTTTCATCAAGGCCCAAGCCCCCCGGACGAAGGCACGCCACGGCTTCTCACCGGGTTGGGTCCGCGTTGGTCAGCGGCATTCGCCGCGGCTTCAGGCGATTTTTATTTTTTGCGCGGCTTCGGCGGGGTGGAGGTGGGATTTCAGATACTGCCCCGTGTAACTCTCCTCCACCTCCGCGATTTGCTCCGGCGTCCCTTCCGCCACGATCCGCCCGCCGCCTTCCCCGCCTTCCGGGCCCATGTCGATCAGCCAGTCAGCGCACTTGATCACGTCCAGGTTGTGCTCGATCACGATGATCGTGTTGCCCATGTCCGCCAGCCGATTCAGCACGTTCAATAGGTTGTGAATGTCGGCGAAGTGAAGCCCCGTCGTCGGCTCGTCCAGCACGTACAGCGTGTGCCCGGTCGCCGTCTTGCCCAACTCCGTCGCCAGCTTCACCCGCTGCGCCTCGCCGCCCGACAACTGCGTGCTCGGCTGGCCCAGATGAACGTACGTCAGGCCCACGTCCGCCAGCGCCTTGAGCATCTGCAAAATCTTGGGGAAGTTTTCGAAAAATCCCACGGCCTCTTCCACCGTCATCGCCAGGATGTCGGCGATGTTCTTGCCGCGGTAGTGGATCTCCAGCGTCTCGGCGTTGTAGCGCTTGCCGTGACAGACTTCGCAATCGACGAACACGTCCGGGAGAAAGTGCATCTCGATCAGTTTCTGGCCCTGACCCTGGCAGGCTTCGCAGCGGCCGCCCTTGACGTTGAAGCTGAAGCGGCCGGCCTCGTAGCCGCGGATTTTCGCTTCGCGGGTGAGCGCGAAGACCTTGCGGATCTCGTCGAAGACCCCGGTGTAGGTCGCGGGGTTGGAGCGCGGCGTGCGCCCGATGGGGCTCTGGTCGATCTCGATCACCTTGTCGAGCTTGGCGATGCCGTTGAGCTGCTTGTGCGCTCCGGCCTTCACGCGCGAGCCGTAAATCTTGCGCTTCAGCGCCGGCAGGAGCGTCTGGTTGATCAGCGTGCTTTTTCCCGAACCGCTCACGCCGGTGATGCACACCAACCCGCCCATGGGCACACGCACGTCGATGTTTTTCAGGTTGTTCTCGCGCGCGCCCTTGAGCTCGATGCACGCCTTGGCCGGGTCGACGGGCCGGCGGTGGGGGGGCACGGCGATGGAATATTCGCCGGTGAGATACTTGATGGTCGTGCTCTGGCGGCTCTCCAGCACCTGCGGCATCGGTCCGGCGCACACCACCTTGCCGCCGTGCGAGCCGGCGCCCGGGCCGATGTCGATGAGGTAATCGCTGGAGCGAATGCAGTCCTCGTCGTGCTCAACGATGATGACGGTGTTGCCCAGGTCGCAGAGCTTGCGGAGGGTGCGGATGAGGCGGGTGTTGTCGCGCTGGTGCAGGCCGATGGTCGGCTCGTCGAGCACGTAACAGACGCCCACCAGCTTGCTGCCCACCTGGGTGGCGAGGCGAATGCGCTGGGCCTCGCCGCCGCTGAGGGTGGCGGTGCGGCGGTCCAGCGTCAGATACCCCAGGCCCACGTCATGCATGAAGCCCAGGCGGCTTTTGATTTCCTTGACGATCGGCTCGGCGATGACGGCGCCTTCGGAGGAGAGTTTCACGTTCTCGAAGAACGCGCGGGCGCGCTCGACGGTCATGCAGGTGACGTCGTGGATCGAGTGCCCCGGGAGGTGGGGCAGCGCCGCCGCAGGCTTCTCCGACACCGCCGCTTCCGCGACGCTGTTCGACGCCCCGTTCTTCTTTTTCCCCTTTTTGCCGTTGGTGGTTTCCACGGTTTCTTCACACAACGGGCCGTCCCCCGTGTTCTGCGTGTGCAGGCGCACCGCGAGGGCTTCGGGCCGCAGGCGCGTGCCGCCGCAGGCTTTGCAAAGCTGGTCCGACATGTACTGGTGCAGCCGCGTCTTCACCCATTCGCTTTCGGTGTTCTCGAAGCGCCGCTGCAGGTTGGGGATGACGCCTTCGAAATCGACGCCGGTGCCCATGTCCCCTTTTTTGTCGGTGCCGTACATCAAAATCTGCTGCACCTTCTTGGGAAACTCGTTGTAGGGCGCGGTGTAGGAGACGCGGAAGCTGCGGCAAAAGTCGCGCAGAATCCGGCTGTACCAGATGTTCATGCGCTTGCCGTTTTTCCGCCACGCCTCGATCGCCCCGTTCTCCAGCGACAGCGAATCGTCGCTGACGATCAGTTCCGGATCGAATTCGCAGGTCGTCCCCAGCCCGTGGCACGACGGGCAGGCGCCGTGCGGCGAGTTGAAGCTGAAGATGCGCGGCTCCAGCTCGCCCAGTGAAATGTGCGGGTGCTCCGGGCAGGCGAATTTCTCGCTGTAAACCTGATCGACCCACGCGTTGTTCGGCTGGCCCACCGTGACGATCACCAGCCCCTGCGAAAGCTTCAGCGCCGTCTCGACCGAGTCGGCCAGGCGCGAGCGAATCTCCGGCTTGAGCACCAGGCGGTCGACGATCGCCTCCACGTTGTGGGCGAAGGTCTTCTGCAGCTTCGGGGCCGACTGCGGGGAGTTGAGCTCGATGATCTGCCCGTCGACGCGGGCCCGCACGAAGCCCTGCTTGTGGATGGCGCCGAACACTTCCTTGTGCTCGCCCTTCTGCCCGCGCACCAGCGGCGAGAGGATCATCACCTTCGAGCCGGCCGGCAGTTGCATGATGTCGTCGACGATCTGCGAGGAGCTTTGGCTGGAGATCTTCCGCCCGCACACCCAGCAGTGGGGCGTTCCGGCGCGGGCGAAGAGCACGCGCAAGTAATCGTAAATTTCGGTGGTGGTGGCCACGATCGAGCGCGGGTTGCTGCTGGCGGAACGCTGCTCGATGGCGATGGTGGGGGGGAGGCCTTCGATCTCATCGACGTCCGGCTTCTGCAATTGCTCCAGAAACTGTCGCGCGTAGGTGCTGAGCGATTCGACGTACTTGCGCTGCCCCTCGGCGTAGACGGTGTCGAAGGCGAGCGTGGATTTGCCGCTTCCCGACAGACCCGTCACCACCACCAGTTGGTCGCGCGGAATGTCGACGTCGAGGTTCTGAAGGTTGTGTTCCCTCGCGCCGCGGATTCGAATGTATTTCAGACTCATGTGGGTCCAGTACCGGTACAACTTCCCGCCCAAAGCCCAAACCGGTTATTTTAGAGTTCGAACGTCCCATAATCAAAACGCTTGCGCCGCTATAATGCCGGTTCATGTTCATCCTCGGCGGAATTAAACACCCGGCAAACCCGGCCGAACTGATCGCCTCCCTGCGCGAGGGCTTTGCGAGATTCCTCACCCTGCCGAGCGGCCGTGAAGTGGCGCAAATCGAAGGCGCATTCCCAGCCCTCGCGCGTTTGGGCATCGACCTGACGGGCGCCTCCATCGGCGCCGAGGACCTGCCGCGCAAGCCGCAGGTGGCACAGCGCCGTCCCGGGCCCAGCGTGGCGCGCATCGACATCGCCGCCAAGCCGTTCATCTTTGAAAACGCCCGCGTGGACATCGAAGCCTCGGCGAAGAATGTCACCTTCGATTTCGCCTTCGATGCCGCCGGCCGCCCGCTGATGGTGCCGCGCGCCGCCATCGACGGCCGCGCCACCACGCGAATCGCAATGAACGAGCTGCGCGCGCTGGTGCTGGCGCTGGCGAAAAAGGCCGCCCTGCAGCAAGGCGTGACGGTCCTGAGCGTCGATCTGGATCTGGCCAGTCTGGGCTCGCGCAGCCTTCAATTCGAGGCGAAAATCAAGGCCCGGCTGTTCGTCTCCGCGACCGTCCGCCTGCGCGGCCGGCTGGACATCGACGAGCGTCTGAACGCCACCCTCAGCTCCACCGAATGCGAAGGCGAAGGCATGGTGGGCGGCCTGGCCACGGGTTTGTTGCGACCCAAGCTCAAGCAGCTCGAACGCCAACCCATCCCCCTGGCCACCTTCGCGCTGGGCGATTTGCAGTTGAGTCGATTGGAGATCCGCATCGGTGATCCGGTGATCGTGGATCTCGGATTCGCCGGTTGAAACGGGCGGTGATTTCATGAATCGATTGATCGTTTTGATCCTGCTGCTGGCGAGCTCGCTCTCGGTCCTGCTCTCCGCTCAAACCAAAAAAGCGGACGAAAAGCCGAAAATCGCTTTCTTTCCCCTGGCGGGCGACGCGAAGGAAGCGCTGAGGCAGCGCGCCTGGGACGCGCTGCGCCTCAAGCTCGATCGCACCGGCGTCTACGACGTTCTCGACGCGCCGCGCATGAGCGACTTGGTGGCGGAGGCGGACCAAGCCATCGATTTCAAGACCGAGCCGAAAGTGGTGCGCGAGCTCGGCGCGCTGGCCGATGCGAAAGTCCTCGTGTGGGGGGAAATGACCAACACCGACAAGGGCGCAGCGCTGCGACTGAACGTCCTCGACCTGCGCGACAGCGACCCCAGGCCGCGCACGCTGGAAAAACTCATCGCCGAGGCGACCGACCTGCGTTTCGCCTCGGAGAAAATCCTGGAAACGCTTCCGGGGGTGAAACCCTTTGAGCATCCGTCGGAAGTGGCGGTGCAGAATGACGAGGAGTCGAAAAAACTCTGGGAGCGCAATCCCAACCTCGTGAAGAACGGCACCTTCGACGCCTCCAGCCACTGGGAAACCCTCTTCCGCTCCGAGCGCTACGTTCCCCCGCTCGGCGAGGCGTTGCCCGGGGAGGACAAGATCAACATTTTCACGTTGAAGGAACCCAAGGCGCTCGAGCCCAATCGCGTGCTGGCGATGCGCCTCTCGCGGGACGGAGCCGAGACCAACGGCATGGCCTGTCTCTCGGCCCCCATCGCCATCGAGCCCGATCAGCGTTATCGCATTCAGTTTCGCTACAAAAGCGACGGGCCGACGCTGCACGTGTTCGTGAAGGGGTACACCATCGACAAAAACATCAAAGGCGAGAGCGCCGAGCGCGAGGTGTACCGCCGCCAGGTTCCGCCCACCGGCCCGACCCGCGGCCAGTGGCAAACCGTGGTGGACGATCTCAACCCGCAGCACAAAGTCTTCCCCGTCGTGCACTTGCGCATCGATCTGTACGCGTACCTTTCCCCCGGCACGGTGATGTTCGACGACGTGGTGCTCAAGGCGGTGGGAAAACAGACGCGCGACGCCAAAGACGATGCGATCAAAGCGCCGACGACCCGGCCGAAATAACCCGCTTATCCAATAACTTATCCAACGTGCGCAAAAAAATGAGCCGCGGACGGGGGGGATCCGCGGCTCGAGGTTCCCGTTTGCACGGGAAGTGGCCAGGCAGGGGGGGGCCTGGCCGATCAGGGTTTAAGTGTCGGGGGTTGAAGAAGGAGGGGGGGAACCTTCTTCGGGGAGTACCCCCGACAAAAAAAGCTCCGCCGCTTGTTCAGCGACGGAGCCATTCATCGGCTCTTTGAATTTCCCCTGGCAGTCATCGACAGGAGTTGCTTACGACGTTCGGAATAATAGTCGAGTAATTTATGCCGTCAAGGGAAAATTTCCGATTGCATTCCGAAAATAGAATCCGCAAAAGTACCTACGCGATTCGATATGAGCACCACGCTGGTTTTGCGTCACGGGTAGTCGGGTTTCTGCTGCCAATCGAGTTCGACGCTACCGGGAATTCCGTGGTATTCCCTCGGGAAAACGTAGTCTTTTCGCAGCGGAAAGCCTTCCCAATCGTCGGCGCACAAGATCCGCCGCAAATCGGGGTGGCCGTCGAACACGATGCCGAACATGTCGAAGGCTTCGCGCTCGTGCCAGTCGGCCGCCGCCCACAAGTCGGCGACGCTGGGAACGTGCGGATTGTCGCGCGGGCAAAACACTTTCACCGCGAAACTGTGGCGAACGTCGAAGCTCCACAGGTCGTACACCACACAAAGCTTGTCGTCGGCCACGTAATCCACGCCGCTCAGATTGGCCAGCCAATCCATCTTCAGGCCCGGCTCGGAGTGCAAAAACTCCGCCACCGCGCGCCAGTCGCCGGCGTTGATGTGGATGCGCGGATGCTTGTCCTCGGGGAAGGCCGCGAGGATTTTGCCGCTGAATTTTTTCTGAAGGATCTCGGTGATCTGCGATGGAGTCATGGAAGTATTCCAAAAAGCAGCGGTACAGTATAGAGAAGACGCACGCGGTTTCCACCCTCGCGAGCACCCCCCTTATGAGTCATTCGCTAATCCGGTCGCTGGCGTTTTCGTGCCTGATCGCGTCGGCGGCCGTCGCCCGCGCGCAAATGTCGCCGGAGGACGCGCTGGACAAGCTGCGCGAAAAGCAGCGCATGGCCGCCACCCAGCCCGCCGCGCAACCCGCCGGCACGCAGCCCACGGCCGCCCGTCCCGCCACTTCCGCCGCCAAGACCAACCCGGCGGAGTTTCTCGAGGAGCAACACCCCGGCGGCAAGCTCAAGGCCCGCTACGCCCTGGGTCCCAACGGCGCCAAGTCCGGCGTTTACACCCTCTGGTCCGAGGACGGGAAGAAAATCGAGGTCGGCAACTATCGCAACAACGTCCTGGACGGCCAGCGCCAGACCTTTCACCCCAACGGCAAGGTTCACCGCCAGGAGAATTATCGCAAAGGCGAGTTGGACGGCGTCGCGGTGGAGTTCGACGACAAGGGCAACAAAGTGCGCATGGCCGAATACCGCGCCGGCGCCCCGACGCGCGACGGCGCGTTCAAGAACGGCGTGCCCGTCTCCGACCGGGTTTTCGTCGACGGCCTGCTCGTGTATCCGCGCTCGCCGGCCATGATCGTCCAGGAGCTGAAGCGCATCCGGCAGATGAAGATCGAGACCGTGCCCGCCGCGCAAGGCGTTCCCGCCCACGAAGGCGGCAACGAGGCCCAGGAGGATCGCGAAGCCGCCGTGCGCCTGCTGATGGAATACCGCTACCTCTGCTACGCGCCTTATGAAGGCATGGCGCTGGACGCGCTCTACAATGCCCACGCCGAGGCGGCCGTCGGGCTGCTCAACGTCATCGGGCGTCTCGAGCACACGCCGGCGAATCCCGGCTGGCCCAACGACCGCTACAAGTTCGCCTACGAGGGCACCAGCCACAGCAACCTGTATTTCGCCAGCGGCCGCGGGGCGCGCGGCGGCGCCCGCGGGCTGTGCGAGGCCAGCATCCACGGCTACATGAACGATTCCGATGCCGGCAACATCAACGTCGTCGGCCATCGCCGCTGGTGTTTGAACCCGCGCATGGGCAAGACCGGCTTCGCCGCCCAGAAAACCTTCTCGGCCATGTGGTCGATGGACACCTCGCGGCAGGACGTGGGCGAGATCGATTTCATCGCCTACCCCGGGCCCGGCCCCTTTCCCAGCACGCACTTTGGCCGCAACCACGCCTGGAGCATTTCGCTCGGCGACCAGAAATACGCGCCGGCCGAGAAGTCGGTGAAAATCACGGTCACGCCGGTGCAGGTGCAGGTCGCGCAAAACAAGATCGAACCGTTGGGCAAGCCGCTGGAACTGAATCACTTCACCATCAGCCAGCGCAACTTCGGCATGGGCAACTGCATCATCTTCCGCCCCGCCAACCTCAGCACCGACGCGGGCAAGGCCTACCTGGTCGACGTGCAGGGCCTCGCCGCCCGCGGGGGCGGAGCACGCGGTGGCGCCGAGTCGTTGCGCTACGTCGTCGAGTTCTTCAACCCCGCCGAATAACCCCACCGCTCAATTGGGTGTGACGGTCCAAAGGTCGCGATACCCCCCGAAAAAACCTTGTCCGGCCGATGCCGCAAGGGGTATAGTGCCCCCGGCGTTGGGGGGATGCCGTCCGTTCACATCCACGAGGGTCCTATGAAATTCGCCTATGCGCTGATCGCGGTCTTCTTCCTCGCCTGCACCCCGTCGCTTCGAGCCGATGAGAAACAACTCCAGGAGGAAAACAAAAAACTCAGCAAGCAGATCGACGAGCTCAAACGCGATCTGGAGCAGGCCAAGCGCGGCGCCTCGTCCTCCACCGACGCGAAAGTGACCGAGCTTCAGCGCCAGGTGGACGACCTCCGCCGCCAGCTTCAAAGCGCCCAGCAGCCCAAATCCGATCCCAGCGCTCAGGCCAACACGCAGGCCCTGCAGCGTCAGATCGACGAATTGAAAAAGCAAGTGGAGGACGCGAAGAAACCGGGCGCTCCCTCGCCGCGGATCGCCGAGTTGGAAAAGCAAAACGAGGATCTGCGCAAGCAGTTGGTCGTCGCCCAGCAGCCCAAGGCCGCCGATCCGAACCTGGGCGCGGCGCAAAAGCAGTCGGAAGATCTTCGCCGGCAGTTGGAGGAAACGCGCAACGCCAACGACGATCTGAAGCGCCAGCTCGAGGACCATAAGAAAGTCATGACCGCCAAGGCCGGCGATCAGACGGCGCTTCTGCAAAAGCAGTCCGACGATCAAAAGCGCCTGCTTGAGGAAGAGAAGCGCGCAAGCGCCGAAGCGCAGAACAAGATGAAAACGCAGCTCACCGAGCTGCAGAGCAAGAACGACGAGCTGCGGAAAAACCTGGAGGATTCGCGGCGCAACGCCGACCGCAGCCTCAACGACCAATTGGCGCTGACGCAGCGGCAAAACGAGGAGCTGAATCGCCAGCTCGCCGACGCCCGCCGCGGACCGGCCGTCGACAACGTGCAGCCGCGCGCTCCTCACCCCGACGACGTGCGATGGGCCAACGCCCAGCGCCGCATCGCGGAACTCGAACAGCGCCTCGCCGCGACCCAACTCGACTGGCCAGCCCCGAAGGTGGGCGCCGCCGGCATCGTCGACTCCTCCGCCGTCACCCTGCGCCGTTTCGACCCCGCCGACGCGCCGACGAAAATGCTGGTGCAGCTGCCCGTCGGTTCCAAAGCCATCACCGCCGACGTCGACGGTCCGTCGCACGCGATCGAACTGCACCAGGTCGGCAGCGCCCCGGTCGCCCAGCGTCTCGTCGCACGCCTGACCCTCAAGGACGGCGTGCTTCAACTGCAATGGGGACCCGCGGCCGCCAACAAGGAAAACCAAGCCGTTCTGCGGCGGATGATCGTTCAAACCTTCGACCGTCTGGGCGAGGCCAAGGGCGAGCTGCGCTTCCGCCCCGAACCGTCCAGGTCGGTCCCATAAAGGGCCGTTCGGGAGAGGGCTTTTCTCAAAAAGGGGATCCACATGTTCGTGTGCAACTGGGCGCTGATCCTGGCGATGACGCTGGTTGGGCCCGAAAAGAAAGTGGACTACGAGTTTCGTCGCGCCGTCGAAGGATGGGATGCGGAAAAGGTGCGGACCTTCATCGCCAACGGCGCGGACATTGCGCAAAAGGACGATTTTGGAAACGGCCCGCTGCATTGGGCGGCGAGGCTGCAGCGAACGGGATCGATCGAGGTGCTGTTGGCCGCGGGCGCCGACGTGAACGCCTGCAATCAAAACCGCGAAACCGCGCTGCACACCGTCATTTGCCAGGACGATCGCTGGAACGCCACGGTCGATCTGCTGTTGAGCGCGAAGGGCGTGGACCTGGAGATCAAGGACAAGCACGGACAAACCGTGCTGGACCTGGCGTCGCATCCGAAATCGCAGACGGCGAAACGTCTGCTGGCGATGGGCGCCAAGGATTCGATTCACGCCGCAATCAAACGCGCCGACCCCGTTGCAATTGAAGCATTCCTCGCGGGCGGTGCGGACGTCAACGCCGTCAATGAAAGGGGCGTGACGCTGTTGATGCACGCGGCCGCCAACGGCGATTCGGCCTTGATTCGCCTGCTCGTCGATCGCGGCGCGAAGAAGGACGTTTTCGACGTCGAAGGCAGAACGGCGATGATGGTGGCGGCCTATTTCGGGCGTGTCGACGCGGTGAAGCTGTTGGCCGATCTCGGAGCGGACGTGAACGCGACCCGAGGGAGAACGGGATACTTCCTCAATCACGCGGTGACCCGCTTCCGCCAACACCCCAGTGCGGTGGGGGATGCCAACGAGCTGGCGCGCTTCGCGTTGGAGCATCCGAAAGCCGACGCCGGCCTTCGCGCATGCGCACGGTTGTGGCAAGGCGATTACCTTTACACGTGCATGACGAGCGAACCCCGCGAACGGCCCGCCACGTTGGTGCTGGCCGAGCAACAGTATCGCCAGGCCATCGCCGAAGGAATCACGTGGCCGGGCGTGGAAGCGCGATGGCGGTTGAGTGAAATGCTGTTGGACCAGAAGCGCGACGCCGACGCGGTCGAGCTCCTGGCTGGCATGGTGAGCGAGACCAACGCGCTGCTGGAAGGGAAAGATATGTCCCTCGCATTTTATGACAATCGTCACACCGCCTGCGAAGCGATCGCCGATGCGTGCATCCGCTTGAACCGCCTGCCCGAGGCGCTCAAATATGCCCGGCTGGCGCGCGACAAACACGTGTACCGCAGCTTCTGCGGCGTGGGCTATCGAGAGCACCTCGACAACGTCGCCCAGCGTGTGAAAAAATTGGAACAAGTCGTGCGAGAGTGATGGCGATCACAGGCGTCAATCGTTTGCCCCATGGTGGGGCGGGGGGCGGGTCGCTAGACTGCTTTTGGCAAATCCAACCGCTCGGAGGCGGGCTTCGCCGATATTGACCTCGTGGGTTTTTGTTTCGTACTAAAACCTGCGGTCCATGGAGTGGATGGTCTCATAAGATCGGAGTTTTCATGTGCGGAATCATCGCCTACGTCGGAAAGAAGAACGCCACGCCGCTGCTGCTGGAGGGGCTGAAGCGCCTGGAATACCGCGGCTACGACTCCGCCGGGGTGGCGCTGGTGCACGACGGCAAGCTCCTGATTCGCCGCGCCGTCGGGCGCATCAGCGTCCTGGAAGACTCCATCCATAAAGGCGCCCCGCTGCCGGAGGCCTCCCTGGGCATGGCGCACACCCGCTGGGCCACGCACGGCGCTCCCACCGAGATCAACGCCCACCCCCACACCGACAACGACGGGCACATCGCGCTGGTTCACAACGGCATCATCGAAAACTTCGCCGTCTTGAAAAAGCTCCTCAGCGACAAGGGATACACGTTTTCCAGCCAGACCGACACGGAGGTCCTGGCCGTGCTCATCGGCGATCTGTACAAGGAGCTGAAAACCAAGGGTGGCGAGAACGGCAACCTGCTGCAGCGCGCGGTGCAGGCGGCGCTGCACGAGGTGGAAGGCACCTACGGCATCGCGGTCGTCGGCAACGATTACCCCGACACGCTGGTGGTGGCGCGCAAGGGCAGCCCGCTGATCATCGGCGTCGGGCAGGACGAGTACATCGTCGCCTCCGACGCCAGCGCCATCGTCGAGCACACCACGCAGGTGATCTACCTCAACGACAACGAGATGGCCGTCCTGCGCCCCGACTCCTTCCGCACCACCACCATCGACGACATCGAAATCAGCCCCGTGATCTCGCAGCTCGAGCACAAGATGGAGGAGTACGAGCTGGGCGATTACGAGCATTACATGCTCAAGGAAATCTTCGAGCAGCCCACCGCGATCCGCAACTGCCTGCGCGGCCGCGTCGAACAGCGCGAAGGGCGCATCGTTCTCGGCGGCGTCTCCGACTACGCCCGCGAGCTGGTCAAGGCCCGCCGCTTCATCCTCACCGGCCAGGGCACCGCCTGGCACGCCGGGCTGGTGGGCGATTACCTCATGGAGGATCTGGCCAAGGTCGTCACCGAATGCACGTACGCCAGCGAGTTTCGCTACCGCAATCCGCTGGTCGAGGACGGCACGGTGATCATCGCCATCAGCCAATCGGGGGAGACGGCCGACACGCTGGCGGCGCTGCGTGAAGCGAAGGAGAAGGGCGCGCTGTCGCTGGGCGTGGTGAACGTGGTGGGCTCGACCATCGCCCGCGAAACCGATGCGGGCGTCTACCTGCACGCCGGTCCGGAAATCGGCGTGGCCAGCACCAAGGCGTTCACCTGCCAGCTCGCCGTGCTCACGATGCTTTCGCTGTTCGTCGGCCGGCGCCGGTTCATGAGCCACGCGCAGACCCAGGAGCTGATCGATGGGCTTTGCCAGATCCCCGAGCACATGAAGCGCGTGCTCTCGCAAAGCGACCTGGTGAAGGAGTTCGCCCAGAAGTTCTGCGACCGGGAAAATTGGCTGTTTCTGGGGCGCGGCTATCACTACCCGGTGGCGCTGGAAGGCGCGCTGAAGGTGAAGGAAATCAGCTACATCCACGCCGAGGGCATGCCCGCGGCGGAGATGAAGCACGGACCGATCGCGCTGATCAACGAAGGCATGCCGGTGGTGTTCATCGCCACCAAGGGCGTGCAGTACGACAAGGTGATCAGCAACATCGAAGAGGTGCGCGCCCGCGGCGGGAAGGTGATCGCGGTGGCCACCGAGGGGGATGGCTCGATCCGCC
>JADMIO011319528.1_pt1 | contig 55366 bp, 46 predicted proteins | sample 8958161 | NCBI WGS metagenome assembly JADMIO01 (sample SAMN16585339, study PRJNA669376) | soil metagenome | isolation source: Crop rotation soil | place: USA: Cullars Rotation, Alabama | collected 2011
CGCGACTTCAAGTCACGTGAATTCCAAGCTTCGGATCCCACTGTGCTGGAAAGAAAGCGCGAAGAGCGTGAGCTTTGGCGCGCGACGACGGGTTCGCAGACTGAGCGGCCAGGCGCTTGAACCGCGAGATGCCCGCTTACCAACCAGGCCTAGTGATTTAGTGCTGTCGCCATCATGTGTAGTTCCGGCCACTGTTCGTGAGTAATGCGAAAATCACGAATAGTGGTGTGCACGATCTTGGCGAGGTTCACGAAGCATTCGCCGACCTGTGGGGGTGACTTTGACGGAGGATATCCTGCCGCTGCGTTGGAGCGCCGTGCCATGCTGAGCGCGTTTTCAATCTGCTCGAACCCGGCGTTCACGTCGTGAACATCGCTGTCGAGGTAGCCTTCGATGATGAGAATGTCCTCGGACTGCACTCCAGGAGTCAGTTGGTGTCGATACGCAACATGCGTTTGGAAGCGTTTTAGCAAGGCGCTCGTCAGCGAACACCGCTCGTACACATTGCCCCAAGCCGCCGCGATTACTACGTCAATCGGGCGAGCCTGCTTCGGTGGTGGCGGATGAAAGTCGAGCTTCCGGCCCTCCGCCGCAGCACGTTCCCGAAGGGTTGCTTCCCACTTTGCAAGACGGCGCGAATCCTTGATTTCAAGAATGTCGTAGGTTCGCACCAATTCCTCGGCCCCGCGGTCGCGACGACGCAGTGCTTCCTCGATAGCGGCAGCAAACAGCCGCTCAAGACCCTGCGCGAGCTCGCGTTCCGAAGAGGGGTCTCCGGTGACCAGACCGTAGCATGCTTGCCGGGCCGCCCAAGGGTCAGCCGCTTGCAATGTCATGCGGCATCGGGTTTCGGCAACTGCCGCAGACGCCTTGATGGCGTCGACCGAGCTCTGCTCGTTTTGGCGTCGACCTGCACATCCTATCGCCATCCAAGCGAGGAAGAATATTCGGAAGACGAGCCGCATCTTGCATCACTACCCGTACGAGGTTCAGAAATTCAACGCCGCAAATCGCTACCGCGCCGGAAAGATGTTCGACCATGAACGCGGCCCGGTGCGCTCTGCTTCCGTTCTGCGCTCTCGCGGTGCCGGCGGGCCTTCGGCGGCGCCGAGATGCTGAACTCCGGTAGTCGTCCGCGCGAGGCGTGCGGCACGACGGGCCGCTTCAATGTTGATTGCGCGCGGTGGGTCGCCCTTCACGAACGCTGAGCGGGCCGGCATCGGCCTCGCGCCGTTGAGCTCACCCGTCTGCTCGTTCGCGAGCGGGCACGTCACCGTCGCGATGCCGTCCCACCCGACGTTGCGCGCCGCCTTACGCCGCGCCTCGCCGGCCGCCTGACACCGCTGGACGCGTAAGATGTTGCGGGCGTGCTGGCACTTCACGAACTCGGGGCCACCGGGCGTCCACTCGCTACAATCCGAGTTCGCGAGCTTCTCGAAGGCACGAGCGCAGTCGGCGTACTGCGGCGTACCTTCCCATCGCCGGCAATCAGTGTCTGTCCAATCCCCAGCGACCGAGACGGACGTTGCACGAAGCACCGCGAGCACGACGGCTCCCACTACTTTCATCGTGCCTCTTCAACAAAGAAGGTCGCTTCGCCTGCAAGCACGCCGTCGAGATAGACGCGCACTTCGTAGCGGCCGGACGGATCACCCGACGTGACGCTCCACCACCGCGTCACGCTGTGCCGCGCGGGAATATCCTGCTCGACGACGAGTGTGCGCCGATCAGCGGACAGCGTTGCGTCTACGGACTTCTCTGCGTCACCCCACGTCACAGGCGGCGCGGGCAGCGTGAGCACCTCCCGCACGCGCATGCGGTCGCGGCCGGTGCGGAAGAAGAGCTGCCAGCCGTAGCCTTGGCCGTCGACGTTCGGCACACGGGTACGTTCTACGAGCTGCGGTGGTACACCCTCTTCTTCCTCGCTGCCGTCCGCTGGAACACCGAAAACGAATGCGTCGATGCCGAGGTCAGGCGCGAGCCACCGTGTTGCCGGGCGCGCCGCGTCCGATGACGTTGCTGCGACGTGCGCCTCGGCCGGCTGATTCGCGGCCCACGACGACGCGACAACGCAAGCAACGAGAGCCAGCGCAATCGCGACCGCTCGCACTACCACCGTTCGCGCCGTTGATGCTGTGCCCCGTAGTAGGACGGCGCCTCGTTGCGCTGATAGCGGTCGTTGCCGCTTGGCGCGACGCGGCCGGTGTAGGGATTGGTGTTGCCGGGGTAGCTGTAGTTGTTTGTGGGGTCGCGGTCAGGCGCGCTGCGGTAGTGACCCTGAACCATGCTGCCGTCGCGCCGGACGTACGGGCTGACATAGACCTGCGCGGTGACAACCGATGGAGGCAGTGTCGCGGTAAGCACTGCGAGAAGCGCAATTCGCACGAGAGTCGTCATGGAGACCTCCTTCACCGCCTCAGCGCGGCCGAGCTTTGCGCCTAAGAGCACGCGTCGTACCGCTCGTAACCCCGCGGCCCGCCGTCAGCGACGCCGGAGGCTGCGCTACGCCGCACGTCGCTCGTGACAAAGCGTGACGCCCTCCAGACGAGAGCCGCGACCTTCGCACTGCGCTTGACGCGACAAGAGTCATGCGTCGTAGCGCAGCCCGAAGCGCGCAGCCGACGTCAAGGCGCTACACGTTCCAGCAAAACACCGTGGCGGCGCACATCCATTTGCTCGACTCCTCGGCGACCGAGCACACGAGTTCGCCCGACTTGATCCGCTGATCGCGAACGAGCTCGTCGAGAACCGCGAGCAACGTCACGCCGCCGAGGTAGCCCACGCGTTCGAGGTTCATCCGCCACGCGTCCGGCCGGAGGCCGTAACGCTCGGCGAGGAGGGGTTGCAGCTTTCTGGCCACCTGCATCGCCGAGATCGATGGAATGAAGTGGTCGATTGCCGAGCCGGCGACACCGAAGTGTTCCAGCATGCGCTCGAAGGCACGCACCGCGAGCGTGAACCCCTCACGCAGCACGTAGCGGCTCTCTTGCGCGACGTGTTGCTCGCCGCGCTCATAGGCGCCGACGAAATCAGGGTGCGCTGCGCCGAAGGGCAGCACCATGCCCGGCCGTTTGCCGACGCCGCTCGACTCCAGCCACACACGAAGGTCCGCAGCCGTATCGTCACGCTCCAACGCCAGCGCGCCGGCCCCGTCCGAAACGATCCACCGTAGCGGCCCCTGCTGCCCGCTCATCTGCGTCGGGTTGGACCATGGGGGACGGCCGAGAAAGCTCGTGTACTGCGAGGAACAAAGCAGCGCGCGACGATAGTGGCCGAGCGCAAGTTGACTCGCCGCGAACGCGAGGCCCTTGTACGGTGCCGTGCAATTGGCGCTGATCTCCACCTCGGCGCACCGGCTGATCCCGAGCGCCTCCTGCACCAGCGTGCTTGTCGGAGGAATGAGCTGATCCGGCACGACCGTGGTGACGACGAGGAGGTCGACATCCTCGGGCGTCCAACCGGCGGCTTCGAGCGCGCGGCGCCCGGCCGCCATCGCCATCGACGTGTTCGTCTCACGCTGACTCTCGTCAGCCAGGTTGATCGCGAGATGCCGCGTCACGATCCCCGTCTCGGCGATCAGCCGCTCTTGTTCTGCCTCCGACAGACCGTCGGGGTAGCGACGAAGGAACCCGCGTAGCGCGTCAAGGCCAATGGGGGGACCGGGAAGGTAGCTTCCCGTTCCCGCGATCCGCACGCGCACCGCTAATCCGTGCGGAGCGCGTCGAGCATTGGCTGCCGCACCGCCTGCCGCGCAGCGACGTAGCCGGCCAAGAGCGTCATCGCGATCACCAGCGCAACGTACCAGACGGTCGCACCAACGGCGAGATGGTGTTCGAGGTAGTAGCCGAGCAGGAAGCGGAAGTTGATGCCAATCCAAATCCACGCCGTCACCGCGCCGACGAGGACCCCGAGCGCGGCGCCCATCACGCCGATGCTCAGCGATTCGAGGAGGATCGAGCGCCGCACCATACGTGCGTCGGCACCGATCAACCGCCAGACGCCGAGCTCACGGCGTCGCTCGATGATGGCCGACAGCAGCAGATCGAGGATGCCGGCGACAGTCACGATGACCACGAGCAGTTGAATCGCGTCGGTAAACGCGAACGCGCTGTTGACCTTCGCCTCGTGGTACGCGAGGACATCGCGCATCGAGAGGATCTTCAACCGATATCGATCGCCAATCCGCTCGACGATGCCGCGGCGCACGTCCTCCAGCGACGCGCCTTTCGCCACAAACACGTTGATGCGGCTGACCGTCGACTCGTGCCAGCGCTCTTTGAGGATCCGCCGACTGAGAATGACGCTGCCACGATCCGACAGCAGATCAGGCACGACACCGACGACGGGCAACGCCAACGACCCTGTCGGTGTGTTCAAGTCGACGACATCCCCGACGTGAACGCCGAACCGATCCGCAAAGCTCGTCGAGATGTTCACCGCGGTGCCCGCGCGCAAGGCTGGAGCAGCGGCAGCGGCGTCGCCCTCCCGATACCAGCCGGGCGGGAAGCGATCCGGTGCGAAGAAGACGTCGCTGACGGCGCCGATCGCGATGCGCTCGCCGCGGAACATCTGCCCCGGCAGCGCGCGCACACTTCCAGTGCGTTCGACGCCAGCGACCGTCGCGAGCTCGTCCACCAGCGTTTCGGGCAGCGGGGACTCAAGCCAACCCCCTTCGGTCGCCACGGCGCTCACGATGAGGTCGCCGGCGAGGAACCCCTGCACATAGGTCGCGGTCGTTCGGTGAAAGCTGTACGCCAGCGACGCGACCGTCATCCCAACCGTGAGCACGAGGGCGACCGCTGCGACGGTCACGCCCGTTCGGGTCGGCGCGCGGAACAGCGTACCGGCCGCGACCTCACCAGCCGCCCCGAACCCGCGCGCCAGCACGTTCGACAGACCGCGCGCGACGGCCGTCACCATGGGAATGGCGATGACGATGACGGAGCCGTTCCACAGCGTCGCGCCAAAGTTCCCCCACGCGATGGACTTGAACCGATGTTCAAGCACGAGTGTCACGACACTGATGAGCACCAGTGCGAACCAGACCGCCACGAGGTGGCGCGACTCGACCGACCGAAGGGGCCGGCGCGTGTCGAACCGCAGCACCTGCAACGGGTCAACGCGCGCGACCTGACGCGCCGCAAAACCCGACGCGAACAGCGTCGCGGCGACGCCCGTGGCCGCGATCACCGCGAGCTGCGGCACGTCGAGGTGCGGCACATTGCTCGCAAAGCGAAGCTGGAAGATGACGCCCATCGAATCGGTGACCATCGAGCTAAGGAGCCGCGCGAGCACGATGCCGATCGCGAGACCTGCCGCGGTGCCGAGCGCGCCAAGGACGAACGCCTCGAACATGAACAGCGAGAACACTTGGCGCTGCGTCGCGCCGAGGCGACGCAGGCCCGCCATGACGACCGCGCGATGCAGCGCCCCCGTCGAGGTCGTGTTGTAGATGATGAACACGCCCGCGACGAGGCACAGCAAGCTGAGGCCCGTCAGCATCGTCTGAAAGGACGCCAAGATCGACTCGTACGTGAGGAAGCGTTGCTCCGGTGGCGCCACCGTCAACGTCGCCGGCAGAGCAGCCGCCAGCCGGAGCGCCACGTCACCTTCCGCGGCGCCATCCGCAAGGACCACGTCGACTTGGTCGATTCGCCCTTCCTTGCCGAGCCACCGCTGAGCAGCGGCGATGTCCATCACAGCAAGCTGACCGCCGAACGCCGTCGCTAGTCCCTCGGGGCGTAGCAGTCCGCGAACCACGAATGGCGCGAGGCCCGTCACCGTTGATAGGCGGAGTGTGCTGCCGACGACAAGCCTGCGAGCGGCGGCGAACTGCTCGGTAAGCAGGATCGCGTTCGGCTCTTCCACCATGCGCAGCATGGCGCGCCGATCGCTCGCCGCCGCGATGCGGTAGCGTTGTAGGTCGTCCTCCGCCGTGAGGTCGACGCCGAAAAGCTGGAGGGTCTCCTCGGGTGCGTCCGCGAGCGAGACGGTGCCGCGGAGGAGCGCAACCGCGGTTCGCACGCCGGGGACACCCCGCACCGTCGTGAGGACGCTCTCCGGGAACCCAATCTCACCAACCCCAAGCGTGACTTCGAGGTCCGAAGGCCCCGCGATCGCCGCAAGCGTCGCGCGTAAGCTCGCGGTGACGGTTGTGTTGATCACGTTGATGCCAGCGATCAGCGCAACACCCGTCGCCACGCCCGCCACGACGAGCGCCGTACGCCGCCAACCGCCCCGAAGCTGTGGAAGGCTGATCTCGCGAAACAGATCGAACACTACTGGCGCCGTTGCACCGGCGACAGCGCGAACACGTCGGGGTCGGCGGTGAGGTCGGTGTCCTCCGTGAGGCGGCCGTCTTCGAGCCGCAGAACACGGTCGGCGTAAGCCGCGAAGACGGGGTCATGCGTCACCAAGAGCACCGTAACGTTGAGCTCTTGGTTGATGGTGCGTATCAAGTCCATCACCGTGCGCCCCGTCATGCGGTCGAGGTTACCCGTCGGCTCGTCTGCGAGCAGAATCGACGGTCGGATGACGAGCGCACGCGCCAAGGCGACGCGCTGCTGCTCTCCGCCAGACAGATGAGCCGGCGTGTGGGCCGCGCGATGCGCCATGTTCACCCGCTCAAGCGCCTCCGCGACGCGGCCCTGGCGCTGGTCTGCCGTCACGCCGTCAATCAGCAGCGGCAAGCCGACGTTCCGCTCCACGCTGAGGAATGGCATCAGACTTGCCGCCTGCAACAGGTAGCCAATACGCCTACGGCGAAGCTCGGCGCTCTCGGTATCCGTCATGCGCGCCACGTCGCGCCCGTCGACGAGCACTTCACCGGACGTGGCCGCCGTGAGGCCCGCGGCGAGGTGCAGCACGGTGCTCTTGCCAGCACCGCTCGGACCCATCACCGACCAAAACGCTCCTTGCGGCAGGACAAACGAGAGATCATCGATCGCACGCACCGCGGTTTCATCCGCGCCGAACTCTTTCGAGACGTGGCGGAACTCGATCACGCAGGCGGCTCGCGACGGCCCTTGAGACGCTCCGTCACGTCGTCGAGCCACGCAATCTCCGCCCGCGCGTGGAGCTCCGCGCCGTCAATTAGCATCTGCGTGACGGAGTGATCGCCGCTCAGCCGCCCGAGCTTCGCGCGCTGCACGCCAAGCGCGTGCAGTTGCCGGAGGTAGGCCGCGCGTTGGTGCGAAACGACGCCGAGAACCTCATCAAGTCGGTCGGGCGTCGCAAAGAGCAGCTTCGCCGCGAGCTCTTGGCGCAGGGGCCGCGGGACGTCCGTGGGCGGTTCGAGCACGAACGCGTCTAGGCTCTCGCGGCCTTTCGTGGTGATCCGGTAGACCTTACGCCCGGTGTCGCCGCGGCCCGCGGACACTTGCTCGATCAAGTCCTCTTCGGTGAGGCGATCGAGCAGGCGGTAGATCTCGCCGAAGTTCAATTGCCAGAAGCCGCCGAGGGCGCGCTCACACTGGCGCCGAAGCGCGTAGCCGTGAATGCCCCGCGGGCTGCGTGAGACGACGCCCAAGAGGGCGTATCGGAGGCCGTTCGTTTGTCGCATGCGCGGCTCCTTGCTCCGCTGGCGAGCAGGGTCAGACTGACTCGCCTCGTCGCACGCAGGTTCGCCGCCTGTCAAGGCGACTGTGTCAGGTTGGACTATTTCGGAGCGGAATACGCGCGGCCTGTCGCGACGCGCAAGATGCGAGCTCGATCCGTCACATAGCCGCCATTGGTGCGCTTTCGGAACGGCTGGTTTATTCCGATTGCGAACAAGCGTTTCGATACGACATACGGAGATAGTTACCGTAATGATTTTTGATCGCGAAACGCCTAATTTAATTGCTATGTCTGATTGCGCCGTGGCAGTCCGTCGCCGCGCTCGACGCTTCGAGCGAGCGGAAGGAGAACCACGATGCAGCCACGAAACCCCCACCGACCCCGTATCACGCGTAGCCGCAGCACGATGGCGGGCCTCGCGCTTCTGGCGGGCATCTCGTTCGGCGGAGCAAGGAACGCGCACGCCGTCACCTTCGATTTCGACAACTTCACCCCGATCGAAAACACCCTCGCGTTTCCATCGGCGAACACGAATGGGTCTGCGACGTTGACGATGCAGGCTCCACGGAGCGGGACACACGCGTTCGACATCGTTGGGAACGACTTCGCCGGCACGTCGTTCGCGTACTTCAAGGTCTTCGACGTGAACATCCCGGTGACGTACTACACCACGCTCGAATACTTCGTGATGCCCGTGACGCCGAGCGGGGCCTTCGTCGGCGTCGACCTTGTATTCTCTGACGGACGAAAGCTAAGCGAGTCGGGTGCCGTCGATCAATTCGGCGTGCGCGTACATCCTGCGTTCCAGGGCTTTGGCGGGCACATCATTCCGAACCGCTACAACCAAATCCTCACCCCCGTTGGGCATGTGATGACCGGCACCATCACGCAAATCCTTGTTGCTTACGATCAAGGACCGGACGGCAGCCTTTATCACGCGCTCGTTGACGACATTACGCTGAGCGACAAGAAGCCGCTCGTGCCCGTGAAGGGCACCATGGTTGACGAGAACAACCAGTTGTTCACCGACCCGGCGGCGAGCGTCGATCCGGTCAACTCGAGCTCGTCATGCGGCCCCAACCTCGTGGTACAGTCGCGGAGCTCCACCGCGTGCAAGGGGCTTAATTCGTTCGTCGCCTTGGCGCGTATCTACAACTTCGCAGACCTCAAGCTGAAGACGCGCATCCCACGTGGCCGCGACGTCATTGTGTCTATCTGCGGAAAGGATGGTCGTTACGAATGCGACGACCACCCAACGGACAGCTTCTGCCGCCCGCTCCAATCGACGAGCACGTCTACGATCGCCCTGCCCCTGGCACCACGCACCTTGCCTTCGTACGTCGGAATCCAATGGAAGTTTATCCCAGAATCGCAGATCGGCGCCTATCCTGGATGCGACAAGGCTGGCTTCCCCCGGCGCGTACTTGCGACCGTGTTCGGAGGCCAGGGGGACGTCGACTTCGACGGCTTCCTCGACGTTACGGACGGCATACGCTTGCTGCGCTGTGCAGGTGGCATTTCGAACAGCTCCGGGTGCGCATTCTACGGTGACGTCGACGGTGACGACGCCGTGACGAGTAGCGATGCGGCCATCGTGTTTCGCGCGGCAGCCGGCTTGTCGCCTTGCGGTGCCGACTGCGACACCGACGGCGACGCGTTGCTCGACCGTTGGGAAGTCGGCGGGTACGACGACAACCACGACGGCCTGATCGACGTCGATCTACCGGCTTTCGGCGCGAAGATGTTCCACCAAGACATATTTGTCGAATGCGACTACATGGTCGCGGCTGACCACACCCATCGGCCATTGGAGCAAGCAATCGCGACGGCCGTCAACGCGTTCGCGCAGGCGCCGGTGACTAGCCCCGACGGGCTGGGCGGCATTCGACTGCACGTCGACACCGGCAACTTGGGAGGGGGCGAGGCGCTACCCCACGACGACGACTTGAACCCGGCTGGGGACGAGTTCAACGGGATTCGCAGCGACCACTTCGCCCACGCCAGAGAGAACCTGTTCCACTACTGTGTCTTCGGCCACAACTACGACAGCACAACGAGCAGCGGTAAGTCATTCGACATCCCGAGCGACTCTTTCATCGTCACGCTCGGCTCCTTCGCGAACCAAGTTGGCACGGTCATCAACCAAAGCGCCGTCTTCATGCACGAACTCGGACACAATCTCGGGCTCTTTCACGGCGGATTCGAAGACCAAAACAACAAGCCCAACTACCTCAGCGTGATGAATTACTCGTACGGCACCGAAGGGATCATCTTCAACGGCACCGCTTCGCGCGTCGACTACTCGCGCTTCCCTGTGAGTTCGCTCAACGAGAATGCGCTCAATGAAGCGCAAGGTTTGAACACACCGACTGGCGACGGCCAACTGTCCGGTTACGGGTGTGTCTACTTTGTGAACGGCAACCAGATCACCAAGCCCGCATGCGCCACGAACGTCGATTGGGACAACGACGGCAACGCCACGGAGGCCAGCGTCTCGGTCGACATCAACAAGGCGAACGGCAAGAGCACGTTGCAGAGCTTCGAGGACTGGCAGCACTTGGTGTTCGATGGAGGCGCTATCGGAGAGGGTCCACCACCGCCGACGTCGGCCCCCGGCCCCGTGTGCATCACGGCGGAGGAGGCGGAAGTCATTCACGACAACTTCGCCCTCGCAGGAGTCCTGTCGGAACCTATCGAGGAGCAGCAATGAGGGAGGATGCCATGATACTCACTGCACTTTCGCGGAGCGCACGCACATCGAAACTGCCTAGCATCACACACGCGGCCATTGCCGTGATGGTCATCACGCTCGCAGCGACGGCGAGCGCATGCGGTGACGGTGGCGGCGGCGATGACGGCGACAAGATCACGCAAGTCTTCGTCGGAGGAAAAGTGACGGAAGGAGCCGCGTGTCCTCCGGGCACCACGAAGGCGTATCAGGCAGGTCATGTTCTCGTGTGCCACGAGTGCGCAGACGATCGGGAATGCGTTAGCGATCCCGACGGGAAGTCGTGCAAATCCATCTGCGGCCCTGGCTGCGAGAATGACTCCGGGGATTGCTGCCCCGCGCGGACTTGTCTGCCCTAGCCATGGGTAGCGGTGCAGCTCGCTGCACATTACCGTGCTTCAGAGACTGAGGGAGCCCTGCGCCTTTGAGTTCGAGCTTCGTCGTCCGTTGCCGGCACTGTCGGCGCATCGTCCTCGCCAGCGTGCCCCGCATCGCCGACCGCGAGGCTGACGCCCTAATCTCGCACCTCAAGGACTGCCAGCCTGGTCGCGCAGCGCGTGAGGAAGCGAGGTGGCGCGCAGAGCTTGGCGCCGTGCTTGAGGAGTTCGAAGTCACCAAGCAGGCGTAGCGCGCCTTCGTTGGGCGCTCAGCGAGTGCGGTGCGAACCTCTTCGCGCACTGACAACGCGCTCGGGCTTGCCAGCTAAGTGGCAATTGATGTTGGCGTTTCTCTGCCACTGGGGCGAAACTAAACTTGACCTACAACTGAAGCTTCTGCTAACAAGGCTCCATGCGTGAGCCGCACACCCGGAAGTTCTAGCTCCCCACAGTTCCCGACGGAATTCCCTCCGCCGCTCTACGCAACCGCGACTGGTACTCAGCCTCAAGGCGGCTGAGCCAGCTATCGTACCGCGCAAGATCAGATTCTCGCCCCTTCGGCGCCCTTCGCTTCCATCCTTCCAGTGCCTCGCGCGCTGCGACGAGCTCCGCTTCCGCCACCAGCCGAACGAAGATGAACGTGTCCGACCAGTAGTCGAACAGGTCAGGATCTTCGCGTAGCAGTTCGGCGTCGTTCCGATGCGCGAACACGGTTCGTGACAGATCGAGTGCCTGTTTCAGATCAGCCTCCCGAACTGTGGGCGGATAGCTAGGTGGTGGTGTCGTTCGCAGAAGCTGCGCCTTGTCCGCGAGCATGTACGCAAGGGAGTTGTCCAATAGCCGTTGGACGTTTCCTTGATCTGGGTCGTTCGGGTCAATCATGGGCAAGTCAAATCTCTTCGCGCCCTTGAGAATTCCGATCGCCGCGTCCAGGTGAACATGCGCTTGGCGACCATCGCCAGCGGCATCCGTCCTTGCAGCGGGCTGGTCTTCTGTCCGGCGAAGAGCAGTGGCCAGTCGCCACAACTGAACCGCCACCTCGTTCGCCATGATCGAGGTTCGGATCGCCGACACGCTCCTCGTCGCCTTCTTCGCGTGCTGAACGGCCTCGATGGTGGCGAGTTCCGCCTGCCGTTTCATCTTTCTCTTGAATCGGCGATTCCATTCGAACGCCGAGACACCGGCGATAGCGGCAAAGAGACCAAGCAAGGTCAGGATGTTCCCCATGACGGCGCGTGGTCCGTTCAAGAGCTCTTCGAACACTACGTCGTAGCGGCTGTCGTTCATGACATCGGCCACCGTACACGGAGCTGGTGATGGGCAAGCGAGAGGGTGATCACATGCCACGCCGGCGCCGCTGACGCGGCTGCACTCGCAGACACCTGACGCGGCACCCGCATTTGCCGGGGCATACGCAGTAAGCTGCGGCGCGCACGAAAGGTTCACTGCTCCCGGAAGGATTGGCCGCTCCCCGGCACTTGGAACCGCGATCGGCGAAGGCAGCGCATCGGTGAGGCAAGGGACCGGTGAGGGAGGCACGCACGGCGCTGGAGAAGCGGGCATTGCGCAGATAGGAGTCTCGGCAGCCTGGACCGATTGAACCGCCGTCGGGATAAGCGCAGGCACGCGGTACGCCACTCGATAGATCAGCGGCGCGTACTGAAATCTGTATGAGCAAGACACAAGCACCGCAACGCTTGCGAGAAACACAACTAACCAGCGGCGTGAAGAGCGCACGTTAAAGGCCATCTGTCCACGCTACGCGAGCACACGAAGCGTCGACAAATCCCAGAACTAAATTCCTGCCCCAATATGAGTCAGGCAGATTGGATCATCGCCGTCTATCGCTACTGGTCAGCCCTCCGACTTCTACTGCGCGATGAGCGCCTTCATCACGCTTCACCGTGTCAGTTGCTGACCACAACCGTGCGACCCAACGAGGTTCGGCGACCGATCAACAATCGGTAGGTCATACGCCGGCTTGTAGATCGCAGAAGGCGCGAGGTACGGGGCCTGCCATGGCCCGAATCCCACGAACCCCGAGCCCGGCGTCCAAGCGCCGCGCTCGAAGACTTAGCGGCGACGCTGTGAAACTGCCGGACCCACCACCGCCCACCGTTGAGCGCCTCCTCACCGTCAGGGAGGTGGCCGGCTTGCTCGGCGTCACGCCGCGGACCGTCAGGCGCTGGATGCTTGCGCGCACGATTCCATACGTGCGGCTTGCGGCAGGCACGATCCGCTTTCAGCAGAAAGCGCTCGAACGGTTCATCGCGAAACGAGAGCAGCGTGCGCTCTGACACGTCGAGCCTTTGCACGTCGCCGCTTCGCGTCGCGTCGGTAAGCCGCAAACGTCCCATCACGCAGGCGTCTATCGTTGTGGAACTCTACTGAGCACCGCTGGCCGCAGAAGCGACGGGGTCGTGTCGCCCACCGCGCGTCACGCAGAAAGAAACGCGCGCACCGTTCGCAGCGGCCGAGGCGCGAGGCGTAGGGAAGAAGCTCGCGGAGCGCGTGGACGGCGCCAGCACGGAGTCCTTCCGGCCGCGCCGGGACCCACGACATGCGCCAGCCGGCTTCGACTTCGCTAGCCTCCCGGCGTGAACGCCCGCCACCCCGCACACCAGCGGCCTTCGAAGGCGGCTTCTCGATACGACAGCGGAACGGTCCCGCTGAGTTGAGGAGTCGCTCGACGGGCGCGCGCTCGCTCTTGAGCAGCGCCACAAGCACAGCCCGTACTTCGCGGTGCAGGCCCTGCGCCGCTGCGTAGGAGCTCAGCCGGGCGCACCACGCCGCGTCCCACAGTTCGGTGAGCGTCGCGACAGGTTCGAGCTCGTCGTCATCGTCAGCGGACTCGTAGAGCACGCCACGGCCGCGCACGAGACGCTCCCACACCTCGGGCGTCAGCGTGAGGTTCGCGAACGTGAGGAGCTCCTCGGCGTCTGCGCGGCCAAGCTCCCGAGCAGCCTCGTAGGGACTGAACACTGACCTCGGCATACCCACCTCCAACGCCGCGTCGCTGCGGCTCCCGTCACACGCCCGAGCTCGGGAACCGTGCAGCGAGAATGTTACACGATGTAGCTCCTGTTAGCGTGTATTTTTCGTAGACACCAGGGCAACCTGTGGCTCTAATAAGAGCGGAACCAAATCCCACCACTCGGCGGCCTAAGCGTCGTCGGGGGAGCCAGGAGTCCGCCCTATGTCCCACCCAGCACCAAAACCGAAACGCGAGCGACGCATGGTGCGCCGCTACTTCCGCATCGCCGAGGCCGCAGAGCGCGTCGGAGTCCACCCCAACACGATCCGCAACCTCGAACGACGCGGGCTCTTCACCGTGCCGCGTGATTGGTCGGGGCAACGACGATTCAGCGAGGCCGACGTGCAGGCATTGTGCGCATTGGTCGCAGGGACGGCGGGCCATGCGACTCGACCCGGAGAGCGCGCGGCGTGAAGGAGTCACCTACGGCCGCACTTCGGAGGGCCGTGCAGACGGATCCGAATGCAGACGATATAGCGCCCACGAACGTGCGCCGTCTTGACGAGGCCCGTTGCCGCAAGCGTGGCCTCACATTGAAGAGGATGTCGGACGTTGAGCCCGAAGAGGTGGGATGGTTGTGGGAGAACCGACTTCCCTGCGGCAAGCTCACACTTCTCGTCGGCGACCCGGAAGCCGGCAAGACGTTCGTGACGCTCGACTTCGCAGCACGGATTTCAACAGCGGCGTCATGGCCAGACGGTGGTGTAGCCCCTCAAGGTGACGTGCTTCTCCTCGCCGTTGAGGACGGGCTCGCCGACACGATCCGCCCGCGCCTCGATGCGCTCCACGCGGACGTTTCGCGCATCTACGTCGTGGATGGTGTGTACGACGGTGGCGAATCGAAGCACTTCACCCTCGCTGACAATCTCGATGAGCTTGAGCAAACGGTGAAGGGCAAGGGCGTGCGCCTCGTGGTCATCGACCCGGTGAATGCCTACCTCGGTTCGAGCATCAACAGCTGGAAGGATGACAACGTCCGCACTGCGTTGACGCCGCTCGCGCAGATGGCCGAGCGCACGGGCACAGCGATCGTCGGCATCATGCACTTGAGCAAGAACGAGGAACGGGCGGTTCTGAATCGCGTTCTCGGCTCGATCGGTTTCGTCGCCGTTGCACGGGTCGTGATGCACGCCAAGCAAGGCGAGAACGGTGACAATCGGCGCACGCTCTCCGTGCTGAAAAACAACCTCGCGCCAAAAGCGCCCGATCTCCTGTACCGCATCGTCGACGGCCGACTCGTTTGGGAGTGCCCGGAACCTGGCTCGATCCCGCGGGCGGGACGAAGCGCCACGGCGAGGGACCGGGCGAAGAGGTTCCTGCAACTAAAGCTCGCTGACGGGCCACGGCTCGTCGCGACGGTGGAGTTGGAAGCGGAGCTTGAGGGCGTGAGTCAAAGCGCGTTGCGGAAAGCACGCGAGGCGCTCGGCATCGAGACGTTCAAGAAGGACTTCGACGACAAGAGATGGTGGTGCCGGCTACCCGATGAGCCCGCCACAGGGCCTCTTACCCCGGTCGAGATGAGCGAGATGGGCGAGATGGACAAGATGGAGAGTCCCCATCTTGTCCAACCTGACCAAGTTGCCCCCCCCGGTGACGCGGACTCAGTGCCCGGAAGGCCAGCGGCATGAGTTTCAAGCACCCCCGCCTCCGGTTCGGCAAGTACGACGGCGAACGAATTCGCGATGTCCCAAGCGACTACTTGAAATGGCTCGATTCGCTGCCTGATCTATTCTCCCGCACCCGCCGCGCTGTACGTGCCGAACTTAAGGAACGGGAGGAAGAAGCAACGGCGCGAGCCGCGCAAGTGCGTCAGCTCAACGCCCTGGCGAAAGCGAGAAAAGCCAAGTTGCTGCGCGAGGAGGATGGGCCGCAGTGAGTGCCTCGTTAGCGGTTCAACTCTGCACTCGCGTCCTTGGCGACGACGACAAGGGACGCGCCTACACCCGTGAAAGCGTGGGCGCGCTCCCTCCCCGAGTGAGCCCAACGAGCTCGGCGGCTTCTTCGCCTTCGGCAGCCCCTGCTCAATACGCGTCGTCGGCGCCTGAGCTCCCGATTGGTGGTGAGCAACTCACGCCTTGTTGGCCATCCGCGACGGCTCGCGCGTCGCGCTCAGACCACGCTCCACGGAGCACGCGCAAACCACGGCGTGCTGCGGGCGCTACGGCTAGCGCGAGCGTGGCACGCCCGTTGCTCCCTTCCGACGGTGAACGTGCGCCTCACCTGACGCACGCACACCCGACCCGAGAGGAGCCCGACCACTTGCTCGACGTCAACGCCGCCGGCGTACTGCTCGGCATCGCCCCCGCTACGCTACGGAATTGGGCGTACCAACGCCGCATCCCGAAGGTGAAGCTCGGCGGGCCTCGCGGACCGCTGCGCTTCCGCCGCAGCGACCTGGAGCGCTACATCCGCGCTTCAACACAAGGGCCGCTTGGCGCGCGTATCGCGCGCGAGGTGGCTTAGTGGACGACGCCACGCCCACGGCTACCGCGTCAGCGCCGAGACGAAGGCGGAAGCCGCCGCAGAAGGAACGAGGCATCTTCGAAAAGCCCAAAGGCTCTGGCGTGTGGTGGGTGCGCTACCACGATGAGCAAGGGCACGAGCACCGAGAGAAAGCTGGCCCCAAGGCGCTGGCGCGTCAGGTGTACGCCAAGCGGAAGACGGAGATTCGTGAGCGGCGGTTCTTCCCCGAGCAAACGCCCGAGTGGAACCCGACCTTCGCCGAGCGCATCGAAGACTATCTCGCTCGGCGGGCGAGCACGCGGCGCGACCGCGACGGCGCGGCGCGCTACGGCCGGTATTGGCGCGAGGCGCCTGAGACCAAGGGCAAGACGATGCGCCAGCTCACCACCGAGGACTTTGAGCGCTACCGAGAGCGAAGGCGGACGGCGACCGCCGTGGGTGCCAAGCGCAAGCGCGGCGCGGCTTCGGCTGCGACGCTGAATCGCGAGCTCGGCTTCGCGCGCGCAGTGTTCAACGATTTCCGCGAGGCGCTGGAAGACCGCAAGCTGTCACCGATCGCGAACCCAGTGCGCTCGCGGCTTTTCGTCCCTGAACCGCCGGGCCGCACGCGATATCTGACAGAGGACGAAGAACACCGGCTCTTGGCCGAGCTTCCGGGCTTCGTCGATCGCGCCGCAGTCGTGATGGCGATTCACACGGGGCTCGACCGGGGCGCGCAGTTCGGACTTCGTTGGTCCGACGTCGACCTCGTGACGCGCGCGATTCACACCGTACGTCGGAAGGGGCGCCGCAAGGGCGCGACGCCCGTCACGGTGCGCATAAACGACGAGCTCCTTGCGCTGCTGCAATCCCTGCCGTCGCGCTGCGCCTCGGAATGGGTGTTCCCCGCTTCGTCGGGTCCTGGTCCAATCGACGGTCGCGAGTTCGACCGCCTCGTGTTCCGCCCTGCCCTCGCGCGAGCCGAGGTGCGAGGCTTCCGCTGGAAGGACTTGCGGCACACCTTCGCGACGCGGCTTCGCATGCAGAGCGTCGACCTCAAGAGCATCGGCGAGCTCATGGGGCACACCTCGACCCGCATGACCGAGCGGTACGCCCACGCCGCGCCCGACCACCTGCTCGAAACGGTGCAGCGCATCTCGCGCGAGCCGCGCACGGTTGCGGAGGAAACCGGCACCACTACCGGCACCAGCACAACAGGAACCGTGTAAGTAGATGTCCCCGACGGGATTTGAACCCGTGTTACCGACGTGAAAGGCCGGTGTCCTGGGCCGAGCTAGACGACGGGGACGTAGGTGGATCGGCGACCGCGAGAGCGTGGGCTTCTATCAGCGGCCTCCCGGGGTCGCAAGTTTTTCTCGTCGTTCCGCAACTGCGAACCGTGGCCACGCCACGGCCGACGCCGCTTGTCAGGCACGGACGCGTCGGGCACTACGCGCGGCATGCTCGCTCTCTCCCCTCCTCTGCAAACCGTGTTGCTGCTCACGGCCTCCAACGTCTTCATGACGATCGCCTGGTACTGGCATCTGTCGAGCCTCCGCGCGGCGCCGGTCGCGACCGCGATCCTGGTGAGCTGGATGATCGCGCTTCCGGAGTACGCGCTGCAGGTTCCGGGAAACCGCATCGGCTACGGCGTGCTCTCGCTCGCGCAGCTGAAGGTGACGCAGGAGATCGTCACGATGACGGTCTTCGCGGGCTACGCGACGCTCTGGGCCGGCGAAGTGCTGCGCTGGAATTACGCGGCGGCAGCGTGCTGTCTCGTCGCGGCGGCGGTGTTCATCTTTCGCTACTGACGCGACACGGCGTCGCGGGCGGCGGCGTCTGCTCGGCGGCGAGGTTCGCGGCCCATGCGATCACCTGTCGCGGGTCCGTCGCCGCGACGGGATCGAACGGCACGGCGGTGGCGCTCGGGCAGACGCCGGGATCGCCCGGGACGCGCGGCACGACGGCATCGTTCGGCACCGCGACGCCGACGCGCGCGAGCAAGAACGGAATGCCGAAGTCGCCCGTCCAGTCGTACGGCTGGTGCGCCTCGGCGGGCGTGCCGACCTCCTCGCGCCGCTCGTTGAAATAGAGCGGACGATTGGTGCCGATGGCGTAGAAGCGCGCCCAGCATCCGGGCGCGATCTGCGACTGCGCGAGCCAGCGAACGGCGGCCTCGACCGGCGCGCAGTAGGCGATGTCGCCGGTCGCTTCCGCGAGCGCCAAGAGCGCGGTCAAGGCGTGGCGCGTCTCCCACGACGCGAGCGCGACGCGCTCGTAGCGCCGCGCCGGCGCCGGCGCGCCGGCCTCGTCGTATTGCTGCGCCCAGCCTGCCTGCGGCCGCGGGTGCTGCGCGCTCACGATCCAATCGCCGCCGCGGCGCGCGGCGGCAACGAGCTCCGGACGGTCGAACGCGCGCGCCGCGGCGAGCAACGTCACGATCGTCTGCGTCGTGGCGCCGTCGTTCAGCGTCGGCTTGTCCTCGAAATCGCGGTAGACCCATTGCTTCCAGCGCGGGCGTGCGACGAGCGGCCACGCGCCGTCGCGCAGCTGGCGATCGAGGAGAAAGGCGATACCGCGCTCGGCGGCGGCGCGATGACGCGGATCGCCGGTCACCTGCCAGAGCGCGGTGAGCGCGCGGATCGCGCCGGGCGTCACGTCGTCGTCGATCGCGGTGCGGAGCACGCTCCACGTGAACCACCACGCGGGGCCGCCGCCGCGGACCGGCATCTCCGAGAACCACCCGCCCGAGCGCATCTGGATCGCCACCAGCAGATCGCCGGCGCGGACGGCGGTCGCGCGATAGCGGTCGTCGCCCGTGAGACGATAGCCGTCGAGGAGCGCGAGGACCGCGGTCGGCGTGCCGGGACTGCGCACCGCGAGGAGATCCCAGTCGTTCCACCCGAACGGACGCGCGAGCCGCTCGGCGGTCTTCAACGGATACGTGTGGGGATGGACGCGCTCGCCGGGGAGCGTCCCGAACACCCAGCCGCCGTCCGGACGGGCGCGCGCGACCACCTGGTCGAGCGCGACGCGCAGCGCTTCAAGGCTGGACGACGGCAGCGCCGCGAGGCTCGACCGCGGCGGAGCCGCGAGGCTCGACCGCGGCGGAGCCGCGGGATCATCGACGTCCGCGGCGCGTGCCGCGACCATCCACGCGGCGACCACCGTCACCGCGATCGCAAAGGTCGCGGACCGCCGCCGGACGGACGACGCGCTCAGCGATACACCGGCTTCCGCTTCTCGAAGAAAGACGCGATCGCCTCGCGGCCGTCGGGCGCCACCGCCGTCATCGCCATCACCTCGGACGCGTACGTGTACGCGTGGGCCTGGTCGAGATCGATCTGCGCGTAGAACGCCTGCTTCCCGACCGCCTTCGACGCCGTGCTGCCGCGGCTCGCGGCGTGCGCGAGCTTCAACGTCTCGGCGCGGAGCGCGTCGGCCGGGACGACGCGATTCACGAGCCCCCATTCGGCCGCCGTCCGCGCGTCGATCGCGTCGCCCGTCAGCAGCATCTCGAGGGCGCGCTTGCGGCCGATCGCACGGCTGACCGCGACCATCGGCGTCGAGCAGAACCAGCCGCCGCGGCCGCCCGGCGTCGCGAAGCTCGCCGCCTCGGACGCGACCGCGAGATCGCAGGTCGCGACGAGCTGGCAGCCGGCGCCGGTCGCGATGCCCTGTACCGACGCGACGACCGGCTGCGGGATCGACTGCACGAGGTTCATCATTGCGGCGCAGCGCGCAAAGAGCTCGCGGAAGCCCTGCAGGTCGCGCTCGACCATGTCGCCGTAGTCGTGGCCGGCCGAGAAGACGGGGCCGTTCGCGGCGATCACGACGGCACGCGCGTCCGACTTGGCCGTCGTCGCGAGGGCGTCGATCAGCTCCTCGATGTGCTCGAACGAGAGCGCGTTCCGGCGCTCGGGCCGGTTCATCGTGATCACCGCGACCGTGTCGTCGCGCTCGGAAAGGATGTGGCGGTAGATCATGGCGTCACCTCGCACCATGATCTACCGCCGCCGTCACGGGACCGGCAAGTCTGCGACCGCTACTGGCACACGTTCATGAGGCAGACGTTCGACATGCAGTCCATGGCGTGGTTGCACATCGCGCCCGGCGGGCACGCCGGGCACGTGCCGCCGCAGTCGACGTCGGTTTCGCCCGGATCGATCATGCCATTGGCGCAGAGATTGATCGGCGGCTGACACATGCCGCCGACGCAGTTCAAGGAATTGCAGTCCGAGTTCTGCGTGCACGACGCCCCGACGCCGCAGGTCGCGCAATTGCCGCCGCCGCAATCGACGTCGGCCTCGTTCTGGTTCTGGATGCCGTCGTTGCACGTAGCGACCGGCACCGTCGCCGCCTGGGCCTGACACGCGCCTGCGACCGGGATGATGCCGCTGCCGGTCACCTTCAGGAACAGATTGCCGTGCGCCGTGACGCCGGTGAGCGTGTGTTGCAATGCGACCGTACTCGGCAGCTTCGTGTCGTTCTTCGGCGTGAACTGCTTGATCTTGGTGATGAGCGCGACGTTCTCGACGTTCACGATGGTCGAGTAGACCTGATCGGTGCAGGCGGCGTCGCGATAGAGCGCGAAGGTGAGCTGCGTGCCGGCGAGCGCCGACTTCAGATCCTTCTCCTTGGTGGTGAACGTGACGGGAATGTCGGCGGCGATGGCGACCAGCGGGGCCAGTGCGAGAGCGACCGCGATGAGGGACCGAGCAACCTTCATGGCATCCTCCTTACGATGGCGAACGTGAGCGGGCCGGAGCTCGCGCCGGCACGGCACCGGGAAGCGAGCGCGGGAACGCTACGCAACCGCTTCCCGCACTGTCAACGGAAAACCGTAGCCTCGGCGACCCGCGGGTTGCCTACGACCGCGCCCGCCGCGAGGGTCGGATGCCATGTGGGACGTCATCATCGTCGGGGGCGGGCCCGCCGGGTTGAGCGCGGCCTTGGTGCTGAGCCGCTGCCTGCGACGCGTGCTCGTCTTCGACGAGGGGCATCCCCGGAACGCGCGCAGCCACGGCGTGCACAATTTCTTGACGCGCGAGGGCACCCCGCCTGCCCGGATGCTGCGCATCGCGCGCCGCGAGGTCGCGCGCCGGGGCGTCGAGATCCGTCGTCTGCGGGTGACGGCGGCGCGCCGACACGGCGACGGCTTCGAGGTGCGCGCCGCGGGTGTCCGCGTGCGGGCGCGGAAGCTCCTCATAGCGACCGGCATTCGCGACAACCGGCCCGCGATCACCGGGCTGCAACGATTCGTCGGACGCGGCGTCTACTATTGCGCCTATTGCGATGGATACACCGTCCGCAACCGTCCGCTCGTGGCCCTCGGGCACGGCGTCGGCGGTGCCGACCTGGCGCTCGCGCTCACGACCTGGAGCGATGACGTTGCGTATTGCACGAACGGGACGCCGCGGCCGCGCGGCGTGGTGTGCCAGCGGCTCGCCGAGCACGGCGTCGACGTCCGCAACGATCGCATCGTGCAGGTGGAAGGCGACCGGCACATTCGCGCGCTCGTGCTCCGCAACGGCCGCCGGATCGCGTGCGAAGGGCTCTTCATCCAAGAGGGCAACCACCAGCAGTCGGACCTGGCGGCGCAGCTCGGCTGTCACCTCACGCGGCGCGGTGCCGTACGCACGCACGCAAGCGGTCGCACGACGGTGCCGTCGCTCTTCGTCGCGGGAGACGCGGCGGACGAGGTGCGTGCCGTCGTCGTCGCCGCGGCGGCCGGCGCGAAAGCCGGGTTCGCGATCAACCAGGAGCTGCGCGAGGCCCGCTGTCGGCTGCCTGGATGAATGCTGGCCGCGGGAAGCGCGGACCCGCGGCGCTACTTCCCGTGGTGCTCCCGCTCGTACGCGTCCGCGTCGGCCTTGGTCTCGTGGACGGTGCCGTCGGGATGCTCCGGCGGACTGTAGAGCGAGTACAGCCGCAGCGGCTCGGTCGCCGACGCGTTCACGATGTTGTGGGCGGTGCCCTTCGGGATCACGACCGCGGAGCCGTCCTCGAGCGCGTGCTCGACGCCGTCGAGGATCGCCCTCCCCTGCCCGGCCTCAACGCGGATGAACTGATCCACGTCGTCGTGCGTCTCCAGGCCGATCTCCTCGCCGCCCTGCAGCGTCATGACGACGAGCTGGACGTTGGTCGCCGTGAAGAGCACTTCGCGGAATCGTTCGTTCGCGAGCGTCTTGTTCTCGATGTTGACGACGTAGCCTTTCATGGTCGTCGATGATGCCCGGCGGAGCCGAATAGGCAAGCGCAGAGGCGCGGTTGACCTGTCGGAGCGAACCGGCGACAAAACTCGACTGGAAGGAGCGCCCCGCCATGGCCGTCGGCATCACCTCGCATGGTTCCTACGTTCCCTATCGACGCCTGAAGCGCGCCGCGATCGCCGAGGTGCTCGGCATCCCCGCCGGCAAAGGCGAGCGCGCGGTCGCGAGCTTCGACGAGGACAGCGTCTCGATGGCCGTCGAGGCGACCAGAGACGCGCTGCGTTCGTCGGGCGGGCGCGACGTCCGCACGCTGCTCTTCGCGACCACGACCCCGCCCTACGCCGAAAAGCTGAACGCCGCCCTCGTCGCCGCCGCCGCGCAGCTCCCGCTCGAGATCCGCGCCGCGGACCTCACGGGGTCGCCGCGCGTCGGGCTGACCGCGATCCTGCAGGCCGCGGACGCGGTGCGCGCAAACGGGGGCTCCGCCGTCGTCGCGATCGCCGACTGTAGCGTCGCCGCGCCCGAAGGCAAGGCGGAGCAGGCGGGAGGAGATGCCGGCGTCGCGTTCGTCGTCGGCGAGGATCCGATCGCGGAGATCGTCGCGTCCGCGTCGGTCACGCGCGAGTTCCTCGACACCTGGCGCGCGCCCGGCGAGCGGTTCGCGAAATCATGGGAAGAGCGCTTCGCGCTCACCCAAGCCCACACTCCACTGCTCGGGGCCGCCGTCCGACGCGTGCTCGAGGAGGCGAAGTGCGCGCCCGGCGATCTCGCGAAGGTCGTCCTCGACGCGCCGAACCCGCGCGCCGCGGACGAGCTCGCGCGCGGCGCGAAGCTCGCCCCGGACCGCATGGCCGATCCCCTGGCGCTCACGGTAGGCCAGACCGGCGCCGCGCACGCCGCGCTCGTCTTCGCGAACGTGCTCGCGGGCGCGAAGCCCGGCGATCTCGTCCTCGTCGCGAGCGCCGGCGACGGCGCCGACGCCATCCTCTTCAAGGTCACCGAGCGCGCCGCCGGCTACACGCAGCCGCGCTCGGTCGGACGTTTGATCGAGTCGAAAGGCGACGTCGCGTACGGGCGCTACCTCAAGTGGCGCGAGATCCTTCCGACCGAGCCGCCGCGCCGGCCCGATCCCGACCGTCCCGCCGGACCGCCGATGCTGCGCTCGGAAACCTGGAAGTTCGGCTTCGTCGGCACGCAGTGCACCGCGTGCGGCACGCCGCAGCTGCCGCCGCAGCGCATCTGCATCAAGTGCGCGAAGCGCGATCAGATGGCGCCGTACCCGTTCGCCGACCGCGCCGCGAAGGTCGCGACCTTCACGCTCGACCGCCTGGCGCACTCGTTGAACCCACCGACGGTGAACGTCGTCGTGGACTTCGAGGGCGGCGGCCGCTTTCTCTGCGAGATGACGGACTGCGAGCCCGAGAAGGTGGCGATCGGTGACGAGGTCGAGATGACGTTTCGCCGCATGCACACCGCCGGCGGCGTCCACAACTATTTCTGGAAGTGTCGGCCGCGCCGCTGACGCGCGCCGCTGCAGAGCACACGAGGAGCACGAGCCATGGCAAGTAACGGCATCAAAGACCGCGTCGCGATCGTCGGCATGGGCTGCACGGACTTCGGCGAGCATTGGGACAAGGGACCGGACGATCTCCTGATCGACGCCGCCTACCAGGCGTACGAGTCGGCGGGCGTCGAGCCGAACGACGTCGACGCGTACTGGCTCGGCACGATGGGCCAGCTCTCGGGGCTGACGCTCTCGGTGCCGCTCAAGATCGACTATCGCCCGGTCACCCACGTCGAGAACTTCTGCGCGACCGGATCGGAGGCGCTCCGCCAAGCGTGCTACGCGGTCGCGTCCGGCGCCTACGACCTCGCGATGGCGATCGGCGTCGAGAAGCTCAAGGACTCCGGTTACTCGGGGCTCGTCGTCTCGAGCCCGGCGAACGACGGCACGCTCGGCAACATGACGGCGCCGGCGTCGTTCTCGCTGCTGGCGCCCGCGTACTTCAAGAAGTACGGGCTCGACCCCGTGAAGGGCAAAGAGGTGCTGGCGCGGATCGCGTGGAAGAACCACCGGAACGGCGCCAAGAACCCGAAGGCGCAGTTCCGGAAGGAAGTGCCGATGGAGACGATCCTCAACTCGCCGAAGGTCGCCGACCCGCTCGGCGTGATGGACTGCTCGGGCGTCGCCGACGGCTCCGCGGCGGCGGTCGTCTGCCGCGCCGAGGACGCGCACAAGTACACGAAGCATCCGATCTTCATCAAAGCGCTCTCGTTCGTCGCCGGACCGGGCGAAGGGCCGCTCGCGCAGGACTACGACTTCACGACGTTCCGCGAGGTCGTCGCGTCCGCGAAGGACGCCTACAAGCAGGCCGGCATCACCGATCCGCGGAAAGAGATCAGCATGGCCGAGGTGCACGACTGCTTCACGCCGACCGAGCTCGTGCTCTACGAGGATCTCGGGTTCAGCCCGCGCGGCACCGCGTGGCAGGACGTGATGAGCGGCTTCTTCGACCTCGACGGCGAGCTGCCGGTCAATCCCGACGGCGGCCTGAAGTCCTTCGGCCACCCGATCGGGGCGTCCGGGCTCCGCATGATGTACGAGATGTGGCTCCAGCTCCGGGGCGAGGCGGGCGAGCGGCAGATCGAGAACCCGACGCTCGGGCTGACGCACAACCTCGGCGGCGCACCGGGGAAATGCGTGAGCTTCGTGTCCATCGTCGGGCGCTGAGCCGCGCGAGGTGTCGGACGCGACTCCGGTCCGACGGAACATCGTACCCTCGAAAGTCACACCTCCTTGTCGGGAGGATCGCCATGCGCTCGTCGCTCGCTTCGCTGCTCGCCGTTCTCGTACTCGCCGTGCCGCCCGTCGCCGGGGCCGCCGAGTGTCCGACCGACGTCACGTTCACTCCGGCCGAGACCGGATCGACGGCGGACACCGGGTGGACCGGCCTCGGCCTCGGGCGGCCGATCTACGGCAACACGCTCCATCTGGAGGTCGGCTGCCCGTCGACGATGCCGCCGTGCGGGACCTGCGTGGTCACGGGCGCGCTGCCGGATGCCCCCGGCACGTTCCAGCGCTGCACGAACGACACCTCCATCCAGTGCACGGTGAACACGGAGGTCGCCGATTGCGGCGGTGCCGACCGCTGCCGCATCTTCATCACCGTGCCGCAGTTCGCCGTGACCGGCGGGATTCCGTCCTGCTACACCAATGAGCTCACGGCGCCGCCGACCGGTACCGTCGACGACGGCGGCGCGCTGAGCGTCACCCTCGAATACACGGGCACGATCTACTCCAGCGAAAGCTTCGCGCGCCCGTGCCCCACGTGCGACGGCGATCCGGCACCGAACGACGGGGTTCGGAGCGGACACTGCAACGGCGGCGCTCGCGACGGTCTGCCGTGCGACGGCCACGGCATCCCGATGGCGGGATACGAGGAGTTCGGAACGTCGAGCTTCGATTGTCCCTCGCGGCCCGGGTTCCTCGTCGGCACGCTCCGCGCCGGGCCCCTGACGTTCGCGACCGGCACGCAGACCCGAACCCTCACCGCCGCGAGCCCGCGGTGCACGGGCTCCGGAGGTGGACTCCTCGCGTGCTTCTGCGACACGTGCAACGACGCCGCCGCCGAGCCGTGCGCGTCCGATGCCGACTGTCCACCGAGCGGCGGCAACCCCGGCGTGTGCGGCGGACGGCGGTGCATGAGCGGCGCGAACGACGGCGCCCCGTGCACGGCTGCGTCGCAATGTCCCGGCGGCCTGTGCGGCCGGCTCGGCGAACCGACGAAGCCGAACGCGTGCACGAACGACGCCTGCGTCGACACGGCGCCCGTCGGCGACGGCTTCGGCGAATGCATCGACGGTCCGGTCGATACGACGTGCGCCAATCATCCGAGCCGCGCGTGTGCGAGCGACGCCGATTGCGACGACGTGGCCGGCGCCTGCCAGCAGCACACCCGGCTCTGCTTCGCCACCGACGGCTCGGTCGGACAGTCGGTGAGCGCGACCGGCATCGCCACGCCGCCGGTCGCCGGCGTCTCCGCCCCGACGACGCTCGGCATGATCGCCTGCCAGGCCGCGAGCGGGTCCTCGTACGTCAACAGCATCCTGGGCCTGCCTGGTCTCGCCCGCAATGCGCACGTCGGCACGTTGTCGTTCGGCGACGCCGGCATCCCCGCGGCTGATTGCCCGCTCGCTCCCGATGCGTGCCGCGCGCCGGCCGTCCTCGGGAAGTCGCAGCTCCAGCTGAAAGACCGCAGCCCCGACACGAAGGACGCGCTCAAGTGGAGCTCGGCGAAGGCCGCCGCGACGACGCTCGCCGAGCTCGGCGATCCGACGGCCGGCGACGACTACGTGCTCTGCGTGTACGACCCGAACGGACGTCGCATGGGGATGCGCGTTCCGGCCGGTGGGAACTGCGACGGCCGGCCGTGCTGGAAAACGACGAACGGCGGATTCGCCTACAAGCGCAAGGACGGGTTCCCGCACGGCATCACGCAGCTGATACTGCGCTCGGGCAGCGACGGCAAAGCGAAGCTCCAAGCGGCCGGTCGCGGCGGCTTCCTCCCGATGCCGGCGCTCGCGTCGATCGCGCCGCCCGTCCGGGTGCAGCTGCGGAACCGCACGAGCGGCCTCTGCTGGGAGGCGGCGTATCCCGCTCCGCTGCTGAAGGCGTCCGCCACCGACGTGAAGGCCCGCGACTAGCTCGACGCCCCGACGAACGGGCCGGCACCGCGGCCGGGCATGTTGACCGAGGCGCATCGGCGCGTTTACGAGAGCCCATGCGAGTCGTCGACCTGCGGAGCGACACGCTCACCCGACCGACTGACGCCATGCGCCGCGCGATGGCGGCCGCCGAGGTCGGCGACGACGTCTTCGGCGAGGATCCCACGATCGCCGCGCTCGAGACGCGCGCCGCCGAGCTCGCCGGCAAGGAGGCGGCGCTCTTCGTTCCGAGCGGAACGATGGCGAACCTGATCGCCTGCAAGCTGCACACGCAGCCGGGCGACGAGGTGATCGTCGAGCGCACGTCCCACCTCTATCGCTACGAGGCCGGCGGCTACGCGGCCTACGCCGGCGTCGGCGTCGCGCTGCTCGACGGCGAGCGCGGACTGCTCCGCCCCGAGCAGGTCGACGCGGCGATCCGTCTCGCCGACGTCCACCAGCCGCGCTCGCGCCTCCTCTGGCTCGAGCACACGCACAACGCCGGCGGCGGCAGCTGCTATCCGCCGGCGCAGCTCGCGGCGGTCGCGGCGGCCGGACGCGCGCACGGCCTCGCGATCCACCTCGACGGCGCCCGCGTCTGGAACGCCTGCATCGCGCAGGACGTGCCGCTCACCGCCGTCGCCGCGCACGTCGACGCGCTGAGCTTCTGCTTCAGCAAAGGGCTCGGCTGTCCGGTCGGCTCGGTGCTGATCGGCGACCGCGCGTTCGTCGCCGAGGCGCGCCGCGTTCGCAAGATGCTCGGCGGCGGCATGCGCCAGGCCGGCGTGCTCGCGGCGGCGGCGCTCCACGCGCTCGACCACCACGTCGCCCGCCTCGCCGACGACCACGCACACGCCGCGCTCCTCGCCGACGGCATCGACGGTCTCGCGGGTCTGCGCGTCCGCCGTCCGGTCGAGACCAACATCGTGATGCTCGACACGAGCGGCTCCGGCCGGAGCGCGATGGACGTGGTCGGGGCACTGATCGGCGCCGGCGTGCGCTGCCTGCCGCTCGCCGCGACGACCGTCCGCTTCGTGACGCACCTCGACGTCGGCCGGGACGACGTCGAGCACGCGATCGCGATTGCGCGCGACGTGCTGCGCTGACGCGGGCGCTCACGCGCTTCGTCGTGCCGGCACCACGCGGAGCGTGACGGGCCCGCCGTCGTCGCTGACGCTCGCCAGCCAGCCGGCCTCGAGGGCGACCGAGCGCGCCGGCACGAGCGCGCGGTGCGCCGCCCTCGCGAGCACGCGCTCACCCTGGCGCACCTCGATCACCGCGTCGTCGACGAAGCGATCGACGCGCAGCAGGATGCGATCGCGCGGCGCGCGACGGACGTCGGCGGCGACGACGTTCGGGGCCGCCCAGCGGATCGGCGGCTCGACGACGATCGGCACGGGCGGCGTCGCAGGCCAGGCGCCGCCCGCGAGGAACGCCCGGACGGCCGTCGCCGCGTACCGGCCCGACAACGCCGCGACGTCCGCGGTCTCGGCCGCGTGGATCAGGTTGCCGACCGCGAACACGCCGGGGCTCGAGCAGCGCAGGGCGCCGTCGACGCGCGGACCGCGCGTGCCCGCGTCGAGCGCGACGCCGCCGCTCCGCGCGAGCTCGTGGTCGGGGATCCAGTCTCCGGTGAACACGACGGTGTCGCACGCGAGCTCGCGCTCGGCGCCGGTCGTCAGATCCGTCAGCACTACGGCCTCCACGCGCTCGCGTCCCCGGATCGACGTCACACCCTGCCGGCCGAGGATGGGCACGCGCCGGACGCCGGCGGTCAGCCATGCGAGCGCGGCGTACGACTGATGGCGCGGCTGCTCGGTCACCATGGCGACGGTCGCGGTGCCCGCGTGCGCGAGCGTGAGCACCGCCGAGAAGCTCACGTGCTCGGCGCCGACCACGACGGCGCGGCGCCCGACGGGCGCGCGGTGGAACGTCACCAGCTGTTGCACGAGACCGGTCGTGTAGATCCCGCGCGGCCGATCGCCGGCGACGAGTCGGGCGGCGCGCGGGCGCTCGCGGCAGCCGGTCGCGAGCACGACGGCGTCGGCCGTGAGCTCGCCGAGGCCGCGCGGCGACGTCAGCGCGAGCGTCCGCGGCGCCGCCCACTCGAGCGCGGTCGTATGCGTCCGCACGTCGACGCCGGCCGCGCCGGCGAGCGCACGATAGCGCGCCGCGTACCGCGGGCCGGTCGTGCAGCGCCGGAGATCACGGAGTCCGAAGCCGGTGTGATCGGTGTGCCGTGGCACGCCGCCGGCCTCGGCCTCGCGCTCGACCACGACGACGCGCGCGACGCCGGCCCGCCGAAGCGCGATCGCGGCCGCGAGCCCCGCGGGTCCGCCGCCGACGACCGCCACGTCGACGCGCTCGCGGGCGATCGCCGACGCGGTCATCGGCGCCTCGCGACCGGCACGTCGAGCACGTCGCCGATCGTGCGGCCGGTCGCGTCCGCGACGAGCCGCGCGAGCGTCGCCCCGCAGTAGAACCCTTGGCAGCGGCCGAGTCCCGCCCGCGTCCGCCGCCGCAGACCGTCGAGCGTCGTCGCCGGAACGCGCGCGGCGAGCGCGTCGCGCAGCTCGCCGCGGGTCGCGCGCTCGCAGTGACAGACGATCTCGCCGTACGCCGGATCGCGCGCGATCGCGTCGGGCGCGCGATGCGGCCGTTCGAAGGCCTCGCCGAGGTTCGGCATGCGGACGGTGCGGTGGTCGTCGCGCGGCACGAGGCGCAGGCCGCCGTCGCGCATGCCGTCCAGCACGTACTCCGCGATCGCCATCGAGGCCGTGAGCCCCGTCGAGCGGATGCCGCCGACACATACGTAGCGCCGTCGCGGGTCGACCCGAATGCGATAGTCGGCATGCTCGGTCGCGGCGCGCAGACCGACGTAGACGGCCGTCACCTCCTCCTCGACCAGGGCGGGAAGAAGGCGCCTCCCCTGCTCCACCAGCCGCGCGAGCCCCGCCGGCGTGGATGCGGTCGCGCGCTTGTCGGCCACGTCCTCGGCCGTCGGACCGAGGACGACGTTCCCGAACACGGTCGGCGCCACCAGCACTCCTTTCGTCCGTGCCGTCGGTACCGGCAGCAGCACGTGGCGGACGAGCGGACGCGCGAGCTTGTCGTAGACGACGAGCTCGCCCCGGCGCGGCGTCACCGTGAAATCGTCGAAGCCGAAGAGGCGATCGATCTCGTCGGCCGCGAGCCCGGCGGCGTTCACGACCCACGTCGCGTGGATCTCGCCGCCGCTCGTCGCCAGCACGTGCCCGCCGTCGCCGCCGGCGCGCCAGCCCTGGACGGCCGTTCGGAGCGCGAGCGTCGTGCCGTTCAGCACCGCCTCCGTCGCGAAGGCGAGCGGCGTCGTGAACGGACAGACGATGCTCTCGTCGGGGATCGCGAGCGCGCCGGTCGCGCCGGGCCCCAGGTGCGGCTCGAAGCGCGCGAGATCGCCGGGCGCGATCTCGCGGGCGGCGTCGTAGCCGGCGGCGCGCGCGTTCGCCGCGATCTCGGGGAGGCGCGCGCGCTGCTCGTCGTCCCATGCGACGAGGAGCGCGCCGATCCGCTCGATCGGAATGCCGGCGGCGGGTCCGTATGCCGAGAGCAGCGCGTAGCCGCGCCGGACGAGAGCCGACTCGAGCGTCCCGGGCTTCGTGTCGAACCCGGTGTGGAGGATCGCCGTGTTCGCCTTCGACGTCCCCGTCCCGACGTCGTCTCCGGCCTCCACGAGCACGACGCTCGGCCCGTACTGCGCGAGCGCCCGTGCGATCGCGGCACCGACCACGCCGGCACCGATCACCGCCACGTCGTAGCGCGGCGCCTCGCTCACAGCTCGCTCGCCGTCTCCGCGACGCGGCGCCAGCGTTCGAGGCGCTCCGCCGCCTCGGCCGCGGGGATCGTCGGCTCGTAGCGCGCGGACGGCCGCCACGTCCCGATCGCCGCGCGCGCCGTCTCCGCGTCGCCGCGGGCGAGGCGCGCGAGCGCCGCCACGCCGAGCGCCGTCGCGTCCGGCGAGGGATAGACGTCGATCGGCCGCTGCAGGAGATCCGCCTGCGTCTGCAGCAACACGCGCGAGCGCGTGAGGCCGCCGTCCACGCGCAGACGCGCGAGCGGCCGTCCGAGGTCGCGCTCGACGACGGAAGCGACGAGCGCCACCTGCGCGGCGATGCCGTCGATCGCCGCGCGTACGAGGTGGCCGCGGCCGTGCCCGAGCCCGAGCCCGACGATGCTCGCGCGCGCGCGCGGCCGCCAGAACGGCGCCGCGAGGCCGGTGAGCGCGGGAACGATCACGACGCCCTCCGCCGACGGCACGGTGGCGGCGAGCGCGTCGAGGTTCGTCGCGTCCCCCATGACGCCGAGGCGCTCGAGCCATTGCAGCGCGGCTCCGGCGGCATACACCTGCCCGTCGAGGCAGTACGTCGTCGCATCGCCGAGCCGCCAGGCGACGGATGCGGCGAGCCCCGCGGACGATCGCCGCGCCACCGTGCCCGTCGTCGCCAGCAGGAACGCGCCGGTGCCGTACGTGCACTTCGCCTCCCCCGCATCGAGGCACCCTTCGGCGAAGAGCGCCGCTTGCTGATCGACGGCGAGCCCGGCAACCGGGACGCGACCGCCGAACGCCGTCGTCTCGCCGACGACCTCGGCGCAGCCGACGATCGCCGGCAGCGCGGCCGCATCGACCCCGAAGCGCCGGCACGCGGCGTCCGACCATTCGGCGCGGTCGAGGTCGAGCAGCAGCGTCCGCGACGCGGTGGCGGCGTCGGTGACGTACGCGCCGGTCAGCCGATGCACGAGCCACGCGTCGGTCGTGGTGACGACGCCCGCAGTGGTCACGCGCTCGCGGAGCCACGTCGTCTTCGGGGCCGCGAAATACGGATCGAGCGGCAGGCCGGTGATCGCCGCGAGCTCCTCCGCATGCGGCGCGAGCCGCGCACAGACGTCGGCGGCCCGTCGGTCCTGCCAGGAGACGGCCGTCGAGCGCGGACGCCCGCTGGCGCGTTCCCACGCGAGGACGGTCTCGCCCTGGTTCGCGAGTCCGACGGCGTCGATCGCGACCCCGGCCGCGCGGCACGCCGCCCCGCCCGCGGCGACGATCGACGTCCAGAGCTCCTCCGGATCCTGCTCGACGCCGCCGTCGCCGACGGCGCGCGGGTGCACCGCGACCTCGCCGCGCCCCACGACGTCGCCGTCCGACGACACGACGAGCGCCTTCGTCGACGACGTCCCCTGGTCGATCGCGAGCACGTGCACGTCGCACCCATAGCGAATCGCCGCCGCGTTTTCCCACGGTCCGCGCGCCGTGCTACGCCCGCCGCATGATCGAACTCGGCTTCGGCTTCACCGACGAGCAGCGGATGATTCGCGAGACGACCTTCCGGATGTGCAAGCCGTTCGAGGCGAATCGCCAAGCCTTCGAGCGCGCGGTGCGCGACGACGGCCGGGTTCCCGAGGAGTTCTGGCACGCCCTCGCGGAGTCGGGGCTGCTCGGCGCGTTCGTGCCCGAGGCGTACGGCGGCACCGACATGGGCCTGACCGGCTTGACCGTCGCGGCCGACGCGATGGCGGCGCGCGGCTTCGGCCACCCGCTGTTCCTGCTCACCGGCATGGACGCGCTTTGCATCGCGCGCAGCGGCTCGGAGGAGCTGAAGCGCCGCTTTCTCCCGGACGTCGCGAGCGGCAAGTGCAAGATGGCGTTCGCGATCACGGAGGCCGGCGCCGGCACGAACTCGTTCCGCATGACGACGCGCGCCGTCCGCCAGGGCGATCACTACGTCCTCGACGGCGAGAAGACGTTCATCACGGGGATCGACCAGGCGGACTACGTGCTGCTGATCGCGCGCAGCCGGTCGCGCGAGGAGGTCGAGACCCAAGGTCTCCCCAAAACGAGTTGCCTCTCCGTCTTCGTCGTCGACCGTCACGCGCCGGGTCTCTCGCTGACGCGCCTCCCGATGCGCGCGATCGAGGGCGCGCACCAGTGGACGGTCCACTTCGACGGCGTGAAGGTGCCGGTCGAGCACCGGGTCGGCGACGAGCACGCCGGCGCGTTCGTGATGTTCAACACGTTGAATCCGGAGCGCGTGCTGATCGCGGCGGGCGCGCTCGGCCAGACCGAACACCTGCTGGAGATGGCGGTCGGCTACGCGAACGAGCGCGTGGTCTTCGGATCGAAGCCGATCGGCGCGTATCAAGCGGTCCAGCATCCGCTCGCCGACGTGCGCATCCGGCTCGAGTCGGCGCGCGGCCTCACCTACAAGGCGGCGGCCGCCTTCGACGCGGGCATCGATCCGACGGAGACGGGCACCTACGCGAACATGGCCAAGTACCTGGCGACGGACCTCGCGATCGACGCCGCGGACCGCGCGATCCAGACGCACGGCGGCTCGGGGTTCGCCGAGGACGTCGGGGTGATCGGCTACTGGGAGCGGACGCGGCTCATGCGGACGGCGCCGATCTCCAAGGAGATGATCCTCAACTTCGTCGGCGAGCACGTCCTCGGTTTGCCGCGGTCGTACTGATCTCTGCGAGGTGGCAGCCGGCGGGCGGGTCGGTGCGGGCTCCTACGGTCGCGGAGCTGGTGGTCCCCAGCGCTTACTGCCCGCAGGAGCCACCATGGCTTGCGCACACGCGAGCTGACCGCTCCCCGAAGCCCGCACCGACCCGCCCGCCGGCTGCTTCATCACACGGATCGTCGGCGCGGCCACCTTACGGTGGGCCGCGCCGACGTCTTCGTTGGTTGCTTCTACGGCACGCAGGCGGTGCAGGCGGCGCAGACTTGTAGTGCGCCGCAGCCTACTGCCGGCAGCTCGCAGACCTCGGTGCCTTCGATGACGCCGTCGCCGCAGACGGCCGCGGGGCACGTGCAGAGCGCGGCCTGACACTCGCCGGGACAGGCGTCGTCGTCGGCGGGCGTGCTCGGGGGCGCGCCGGGATCGCATTGCTCGGACGCGGCCTTGAAGCCGTCGCCGCAAATCGCGGGCGTGCAGGTGCACTCGTCGGCGTTGCCGGGCGCGCTGCACGTCTGGCCCGGTCCGCATTGCGGGCTGCCGGTCCCGTCGCACTGCTCGCCGAAGTCGACGGTGTTGTTGCCGCAGACGACGTTGCAGGTGCAAGCGGCGTCGTTGCACTGGCCGGGGCAGTTGCCGTCGGCGGCGCCGTCGCACTCCTCGCTCGCTTGGTTCAGCGTGCCGTCGCCGCAGTAGGCCGCGACGAGCGTCTGCGGATACCGGATCGCGCCCGGTCCGGGGAGACCGGCGGTATTGTTGACGGCCGGGCTCGACGTCGCCGGAATCGGGAACGTCGACGCGAGCGTCAACGTCGACGTGCCGGGCACGCCGGTCCGGACGATCGGATCCATGAAGCAGCGCCGGACGACGACGACGCATGGCCCGGCGCCGAGACAATCCGCATCCTGACTGCACGTGATCTGCGACGCAGCCGCGCAGGTCTTGTCCACCGGACCCGCGACGCAGCGACCCTCGTTGGGATTGCCGGGATCGAGCGCCTCGTCGTGGCGACAGAGCGGCTGACACGGGTGCGCGCCGATGCCGCCCGGGCAGTCGCCGTCGACGCTGCATTCCTGGGCGTCGTTGCTGCCGCCGTTGCAGGCCTTCCCGCACGCGCTCGGCTGCGTTTCGCCGGGCAGCCAGCACCCGTACTGCGTGAAGCCGGTGCCGGTGCACGGCGTGTTGGACGGGAACGTGCGCGTCCCGGTCGTCGCCGGCGCGAACGAGATGTTGAGCCCGCCGCCGGAGACGTTCGGGCCGGTCGGCTGGCAGTCGTTCGACGTCGGGCCGAACGGGCCGACGCCGTGGACGGTGCAGGTCTGGAGCGGATTGCTGCTGCACGTGCCGGTGTCGCCGCAGTTGCAGGGCGGGTTCGCGCAGTTGCACGTCGGGCACGGGACGTTCGTGTCGGTCGCGAGCGTCACGATCGAGTTGAGCGGCACCGTGATCGACGCCGCGCCCGTCTGCAGGTTGTAGCTGCCCGTCACGTCGCCGGAGAACCGGTTGATGATGCAGACCGGCACGCCGCCCGACGAGAGCGGCAGCGGCGAGCCGTACGGGATGATGACGCACGAGCCGTTGCCGACGCACTGCGTGTTGTCGGTGCAGTTGATCGCGGGATTGCCGGAGCAGAACGAGCCGACGTTCGCGAAGAACGTGCAGTCGTTGTCGCCGAGCGCCGGATTGCACCCGCCGAGATCGCCCGCGATCTGCGCGCACGTCTGGATCGAGAAGTTGTGCGAGCTGCCGGTCCAGCCGGTGTCGAGGTCGGCGCCGGGGATCGTCGAGAACGTGAGGGAGCCGATCTTCGGACACGTGCAGTCGCCGCCGCACTGGCCGGGACACGCGCTCGCGTCCGCGCCGTCGCACGTCTCCGCGCCCTCGCGGACGCCGTTGCCGCAGAAGTCGGAGCACGTGCAATCGAGGTCGCACGCGCCGCTGCCCGGCGGGTTGCCGCAGGCGCCGTGATCGGTGCCGTCGCACTGCTCGCTGCCCTGATTCTTCACGTTGTCGCCGCAGAACGGATTGCAGGTGCAATCCGCCTTGCACGTGCTGCCGTTGCACGCCGCCGCGTCGGCGCCGTCGCATTGCTCGCCACCGGTCTGCACGCCGTTGCCGCAGCCGGTCGCGGTGCAATTGGAGTCGCAGCCGTCGCCGTCGGTGGCATTGCCGTCGTCGCAGGTCTCGCTCGGCTGGTTCACGCTGCCGTCGCCGCAGAACGCGCCGCAGGTGCAGCCCGGCTGGCAGAGGCCGGGACACGCGCCGTCGTCGCTGCCGTCGCACTGCTCGCTCGGCTGGTTCACGGTGCCGTCACCGCACGTCGCGGCGGCCGGGCACTGGCAATCGATGCCGCACGCACCGGGACAATTCGTGTCGGCGCCGCCATCGCAGCTCTCGCCCGTGTCGACGATGCCGTTGCCGCAGAGCGGTCCGATCTTGAACGTGCGGGTGGGCTGCAGGACCGCTCCGGGTCCCGGCAGACCGGCGACGTTGTTGATCGACGAGCTCCGCGTCGGCGGCAGGCAGAACGTCGCGGCGATCACGGAATCGCGCGTTCCCGGGGAGCCGGTGCGGACGATCGGGTTGAGGAAGCACTGCCGCGGCGCCGATTGGCAGATCTGGCTCGGCAGGCATTCGTCGCAGTTTCCCGCCGGCGGCGGATTGCAGTCCGCGTCGTTGCTGCACCCGCGGTACGGCTCGAGGTTGCAGCTGCTGTCGAACGGGCCCTCCGGACACATGCCCTCGTTCGGACCGCTCGGATCGCTCGGATTCGGCTCGCACGTGCCGCCGATGCACGCGTTCTGCTGCGTGGGCGTCCCGGGCCGGTTGCACGCGCCGCTCGCGCACTCGCTGTTCGCGGTACACGGCGTCCCGTTGTTCGCACCACCGACGCACCGCTTGCCGCCGCAGACGACCCCGCCGGGACAATCGGCGTTCGTGTTGCAGGGCTCCCCAGCCGGAGTGGGACACGTGTTGCAGAAGCACGCGACGCCACCAGCGGCCGTGCACGGACGATCGGTCCCGAGCGTCGACGTGCCAGTCGTCGCCGGTTTGAAGTTGACTCGCAGGTCGCCGATGTTCGCGGCGGCGAGCGGTGGGCAGTCGAAGCTCGTCGGCCCGAAGAACGGGTTCTCGCCGGCGCTGTCGCACGCGAGGCTGTCGCGGGCGCCGCCTGCGCACGTGCCGCCCGGGACGCCGTCACGCGGCGTCGGGTCGCCGATGCACTTCGGACACGGGCTCGTCGCGCCGAGGCCGTTGAAGACGGACGAGAGCAAATGCACTTCCGACGCGCCCTCGCCCGCATGCGTACCGCTCGTCGCGACGTTCAGCGTGCCGCTGAACGTACCGTTGAAGCGATTCACGACGCAGACCGGCACACCGCCGGACGAGAGCGGCAGCGGCGGTCCGTAGAAGCATTGGCAGGTCTGCCCACCCGCGCACGCGGGCGCCTCGGGATCGCAGCTCGCGAGCGAGCTCGAATCGGGCGACGCCGCGTTGTAGCAGCGACACGTGTTCTGCGGGCCCTGATACTTGATGGGCCCGCTGACGGTGCACTGACCGCAGGTCGGCGAGTCGAGATTCGTGTCGCAGCCGGTGAGACGCGCGCTCGTCGTCGGCGCGTCGTCGACGCCGGGAAGATCGTGCGAGACGCCGGTCCAGCCGGTGTCGAGATCGATGCCGGGACGCGCGGCGAGCGCGATCGCGATCGGGATGGGATTCGGAAGCACGCACGGCGAGCCGCACGCGCAGTCGGAGGTGCACGAGCCGGGGCACGCCGCGTCGTCGCTGCCGTCGCAGTCCTCGCCGGGATCGACCGTGTCGTTGCCGCAGTTCGACGGCGTCGAGGTCGGTGCCGGCGTCGACGTCGGCGTCGGCGTCGCCGCCGCGCCGCCGTTGCATTCCGGCGGGTACGCGCCGTTCGCCGGCGCGCCCGCGGCCGACGTGCAGTCCGCCTTGAAGCCCGTCACGCAGTCCACGCACTGCACGATGTCCTCGAGGTCGCTGACGGCGCCGCCGCAGGCCGCCGGCGCGCCCGGCGGGTCGACGTTCGGGCACGTCGCCGCGAACCCGATCTGGGCCCGCGTGAGATCGTCCGCGGTGCCGCAGCGCTTGTCGGGACCGCCGCACGCCGTGCAGATCTTCTTCACCTTGCCGGCTTCGGCCTTCGCGATGGCGCTCGACGCCGTTCCGTCGGGACACGATCCGGAGCCGTTCGCGAGCGCGGCGTCGTTGCACTTCCCGAGCGCCTTCCGCTTGGCGTCGAAGAACTTCGCGGTCTCCTTGCCGATCGTGCGCTGGCACTTCTTCACGGCGGGATCGGAGGTCGGCGCGAAGCCGTCGTAGTAGAGGTCGATCGCCTGATCGACGGCCGCCTCGTTGATGCAGAGGAGACACGTCGCGACGTCGCCGCAGTGGGTGAGGCCGTTCGTGCAGCTGCCCGCCTCGAAGTTCTGGCAGGCGCCGAGGTTCCAACCGATGGACGCGAGCGAGTCGTTGTCGCCCGCCGTCGCACACGACTGATCGGCGCCGCCGCAGCGCTTGTCGATCGAGGCGCGCAGCTTCGCGCTCGCTTTGGCGATCGCGCCGCTGGCCTTCGCGTCGGGACACGGGCCGGCGATCGTGCCCTTGACGACCGCGTCCTCGCACTTCTGCAGCGCGCGCAGCTTCGCGCTGCCGAACTTGGCCGCGGCGCGCGCGATCTCGCGCTTGCAGGACAGCGCCTCGGCCCGCGCGGGCGCGGCGACCAGGGTCGCGCTCCACGCCACGACGGCGGCGAATGCGACGGTTCGAGCGACCGAGATCCGAGACGTCATCCTGGACATCGAGGGGGCGACGATCATGGCTGTCTCCTCACGCATGGTTTGCTCGCGGGGCGAGCACGCTTGAGGCTAGCCGTGGCGTCGGCGTAGTCACCTCCGTCTCGCCGTGGGAGGGGCGCGATTCATCGGGGCGAGGCGGCGGCGCGAGGTAGGACTTCGTCCGTCCAGAGCGGGGGAGAACGAGCCGCGAATGTGTGATGCGGCCGCCGTCCGGCTCCCGTCAATCGGGGAGATCGCGGCCCGTGCGGTGCCGGTCCCTACCAAGCCCCGTAGTTCTACGGAGTTGGCTCGTCCGTCGGCGTCGCCTCGTCGGTCGGCGTCGGTGTCGGGTCCGGCGTTTCCGTCGCGGTGGTCGTGGCGTCGGGTGTTTCCGTCGCCGTCGCCGTCGGTACGGGAGTCGCCGTCGGCGTCGGCTCGTCGGGCGTCGTGGTCGGCGTCTCCTCGGGCGTCGTCGTGACGGTCGGCGTCGCGGTGGACGTCGGCGTCGCCGTCTCGGTCGGAGACGGCGTCGATGTCGCCGTCAGGATCGGCGTCGGCGTGCGCGTCGGGGTCGGCAGCACGACGTTGCACTCCTCCGGATATGGCAGCGACGACGGCGACCCGACGTCGATCACGCAATCGACCTTGAAGTCGGTGAGGCACGCCATGCACGTGACGGCGTCCTGCAGCGTCGTGATCGGTCCGCCGCACGACGGCGCGTCACCGGGCGGATCGACCGGCGGACAGTCCGACGGCAGCCCGATGTCGGAGAGCATCATGTCGTCCGCGGTGCCGCAGAGGCGGTCGGGCCCGCCGCAGAGCGAGCAGATCTTGTTCACGCCCTTCGCCAGCACTTTGTCGATCCCGAGCGTCGTGCGCTCGTCGGGACACGGACCGGGGCTCACGCCCTTCTGGACGAGGTCCCAGCACTTCCCGAGCGCCTTGGCCTTCGCCTGGTAGTAGCGGGCCATCTCCCGGCCGATCGACCGTTGGCACTTCCGGACGGTGTTGTTGGCGAGCGGGTTGAGGGCGCCGTAGTAGAGATCGACCGCCTGATCGACCGCGACGTCGTTGATGCAGAGCAGGCACGTGGAGATGTGCGCGCAGTGATTGATGACGTTCGTGCAGTTCTTGTGCTCGAAATTGGGGCACGAGCCGATGTCCCACCCGATCGTCGGCAGCGGATCGTTGTCGCTCTGCACGCTGCACGTCTGGTCGATGCCGCCGCAGCGGAGCGCAATGAGGTTCTGCAGCTTGGCGCGGTGCACGAGCAGCTTCTGGCTGGTCTTCGAGTCGGGGCATGGGCCGGTCTGCTTGCCGGCGAGGACGTTGTCCTCGCAGCGCTGGATCATCTTCATCCGCATGCGGGTGTAGCGGGCGTCGTTGCGGGCGATCTCCCGCAAACAGAGCGTCGGCTCCGCGCTCGCGGGCACTACCGCGAGCCATGACGCGACGATCGTCGCCAGTCCGAACGCGAGCGCGCGCACCGCGGACGAACCGCTCCGACGACATGAGAAGCGACCAGGCGTCATGCTTATCTCCTGAAAGCGTCTCGGCCGGGTTCACGAAGCTGACGGCACGTCCCCGGCGCGAGCGCTCTCGGAACATGCGCTAGCCCGGCGCGAATGGCAACCCAGAACTTTCGCGGATCGCCGGTGCGAATGCAGCCGCCCGAGCGAAGTCCGCAGGCGAGCGGCTTGACGCCCCGAGTCGGGCGCGCCATTTTCCGGCTCCCGCGCGCACCCGTCGCGAATCTCGGGGTGGTCGAGGAGGCGTTCGTGGCGCGTCGGATTGGTCTCGTCGTCGTATTCGCGGCCGCACTGTCGGTCGTGCTCCCCGCTGCCGCCCCCGCGATGGAGGCGGCTGCGCAAGCGCAGGCGCCGGCACCCGCGATCCTCGGGCTCGCGAGCCTCCGTCAGCTCACCCGCGACGCGGACCTCATCGTGTCGGCATCGATCGTCGCCGCGCGGGCTGACGTCGCCGCCGGGGCGGGCGCCTATCCGATCGTCCACACCGACGTCCACGCCACGTTGAAAGGCACGATCGCACCGGGCCCGCTCGTGTTCGTGAACGTCGGCCCGCGCGCGACGTCTTTCACGGACGGCGAGGAGGTGCTCCTCTTCCTGCGCGCGATCGAGCGCGTTCCCGAGCTCGCCGCGACCCCGCTCGCGACGCGGCTCCGCTGGGTCGTCATCCCGAACGCCGGCGAGAAGCTCGCGCCCCGCCCCCAGCTGACGAACGCGGTCGCGCGCTACGTCGCGCTCGATGCCATCCCCGATCCCGACACACGGGGCGACGCGCTGCGCGCGCTCTCGCTGGAGCTCGTGAAATCCGGTGATCCGTTTCTCGTGACGTCGGTGCTGCGCGACGTCGCGCCCGGCGGCGATGCCGCGGCGCTGACCCTCGCCGACCTCCCCGCCCTCGCCCCGTTGATCGAGAACCCACGCGTGCCGATCGGCACGCGGATCGCGCTCGTCGCCGAGCTCGAGCGGCGCGGTCTCGTGTTCGGCCCCGCCCGGTGGGTCCGACTGCTCCGCACCTCGAGCGGCGACGACCTGCTCGCGGTCATCCGCGCGGTCGGCGAGCACCCGAGCGCTGGCGTGACGGCCCATCTCCTTCCGATGCTCGACGATCGCGACTTCGCCGTCGCGACCGCGGTCGCGACCGCGCTCGGCATTCCCGGCAACGTCGATGCCGTCCGACCGCTCACGGCGAGCCTGGCGCGCGACGACCGCGCGCTTCGTCTCGCCGCCCTCGCGAGCCTGACCCGCATCGGCACGCAGAGCGCCCGCCAGGCGATCGAGCTCGTCGCCGCGCGCCATCCCGATCGCGAGCTCCGCGAGCGCGCCGACATCGAAGCCCTCACCCTCGCCCGCCGCCACGGCACCACCCTAGCCCCCACCCTAGGCACCCCCGACAGCGCCCTAACCCAAGCCCCGCCCCACTAATGTGATCACGAGAGCGAGCGAAGCGAAGCGTAAGTTTCGAAATGTGATCGAAAGAGCGAGCGAAGCGAAGCTCAAGCTTCGAAATGTGATGGAAAGAGCGGAGCGAAGCGACGCTCTCCCCAAGCGCACGAGGCACCCCCAGCAGGTTGCTCAAAAAGGTCGAGATGCTAGGCGCGAAGGAGCGAGCGCGGAGGCGTAGCGGAGCTACGCCGCACAAGCGAGCCGACTGAGCAACGACGCAGATCGGCCTTTTTCAGCAACCTGCCGCTATGGCGTGGGGCAGGAGTGGTCGACGAGCGTGCGTCCCACCCGCCCCAACAAATCGCCCGCGCGCGGCGACTCGAAGCGCACGAGCTCGGCGACGTCGCACTCGTGCTGGCGGACGAGGCACGCCACGTAGTCGCCGACCGTCGCGACGCTCGGGATGCCGTAGTCGGGGCACGTCGGGGCGATCGCGTCGAGATTGGCGCCCGACTCGTCGGCGAGCGCGGCGAAGTCGATCACGTTGCAGCGCTTGCCCGTGGCGACCGTGAGCTTGCCGATCTCGCGCTCGATGCGCGCGAACTCGCGGTCGCACTTCTGGGTCGCCTTCGTGAGACAGGCCGCGTCGCTCGGCGTCGCCTCGACGCAGAGGAAGACGCCGTCGATGCAGCGCCCGATCGCGCCGAGCCGGGTGCGGGCGAAGCCCGCCCCGCCCTTGGCGAGCGTCTGAGCGCAGCGCTCGAGATTCTTCCCGAGCCCCTTTGGATCGCCGCTGCCGGCACCCGTGCCGCCGAAGTCCTCGCGGCACGCGGCCCCATCCGGCGCGGCCGCCAGCCGGAAGAGCTCGCCCGCGCGCGGACGTTCTTGCGCGAAGAGCGTCTCGACGCGGCACGCGTGCTCGGCGGCGAGACACTGCGCGACGCTCGTCAAATCGGTGAGCGAGCGGCCGAAACGGACGAGGCAGCTGTTCGCGATGTCGCCGTACGCGAGCCCGTCGTCCCCGAGCACGTCGCCGCTCGGAAGACCGGCGCAGCGCTTGATGACCGCGGCAATGAGGCGTGCCTCCTCGTCGGCGAGCTTCCCGAGCGTGGTGGCACAGCGGGTGCGGACGCTCGCGAGGCACTTCGGGTCGCCCGGCTTCTTCTGCACGCAGCCCGACGCGGCGCCGCCGCACTTCTCGAGCGCCTTCAGCTTCTTGTCGACGAAGCCGCGCGCTGCCCGGCGCACGTCGCGCTGGCAGGCGGTCGTCGGGTTGCCGGTCTGGATCGGCAACGACGGCGTCGCGGTCGCGCGCGGATTCGGATTGCCGCTCCCTTCGACGACCGTGAACTTCGCGTCGCCTTCGCCGGCGATCGTCGTGATGCCCGTGGCCGAATCAGTCGCCGATATCGTGACGACGCCGACCTTGAGCGGCAGGATCTTGCCGCGATTGCCGTCCTCGTTCGGCGCCGAGGCGATGCTCGGGTCGCTCGACGCGTACGTCACGCGCTGCGTGACGTTGCGGTCGACGCCGTCCGAGAACGTCCCGGTCGCTTGGAAGAATTGCGGCGTGCCGATCGGCTTCTGGCCGGTCTTCGGCTTGAGCACGATCTTCACGAGCACCGGCGACGGGCTCGGCGTCGGCGACGGTGTGAGCGTCGGCGTGCCGGTCGGTCCGGTGGACGTCGGCCCGGTGCGGGTCGCGGTCGGGGTGGGCGCGACCACCACCGTGAACGTCGCGCTCTCGTCGAGCGGGGTCGTGATGCCGGTCGCGACGTCTTTCGCGCTGATGACCGCGACGCCGGGCGCCACCGCGAGCACCTTGCTCTTGCTCGCCGGATCGGTGCCGGTCTGCGCGATCGCCTGGTTGCTCGACAGGAAGTCGACCTTCTGCGTGACGTTCTTGGTGCTGCCGTCCGAGTACGTCGCCGTGACGCTGAAGGTCTGGGTCTGGCCGATCGGCTTCTTCACCGTCGTCGGCGAGATGGCGAGCGACACGAGCTTCGGCGTCGACGTCGGGGTCGGCGACGGCGTCTTCGTGCGGGTCGGCGTGACGCTGGTGTTGGTCGGCGTCGGTGTCGGCGCGAGCACGACGTCGATCGTCGCGTTCCCGCCCGACGCCGCCGTGCCGATGCCGGTGACGGTGTCGACGGCGGAGATCACCGCCTTGCCGATCCCGACCGCGAGCACCTGACTCTTGTTGTTGGGATCGTTCGGCGCCTGCGCCACCGCGAGATTGCTCGACGAGTAGATCATGCGCTGCGTGAGGTTCTTGGTGCTGCCGTCCGACAGCGTGCCGGTCGCCGAGAACGTCTTCGTGCCGCCGATGCCGAGCTCGACCGCGAGCGGCTTCAGCGCGACCGACACCAGGACCGGGGTCGACGTCGCCGTCGGCGAGGGCGTGAAGGTGGCGGTCGGCGTCGCGCCGGTGCGCGTCACGGTGGGCGTCGGCGACACCGTGACGGTGAACTCCGCGTCGCCGCCGGTGTTCGTCGTGCTGACGTTGCCGAACGTCGCGCTGATCATGGCGACGCCGGGGCCGACGGCCAGCGTTCGCCCGTTGTTCGTCGTCGTGTCGTTCGGGGTTTGGACGACGCTCGTGTTGCTGCTGCTGTAGGTCGCGAGCTGCGTCAGGTTCTTCTCGCTGCCGTCCGAGTAGACGCCCTTCACCGAGAAGTTCTGGGCCTCGCCGACCTTGCGCTTCGCGACGAGCGGGGTCATCTCGAGCCGGGTCAAGACCGGCGTCGCGGTCGCGGTCGGCGTCGGCGTCCGCGTGCGCGTCGGCGTCGCACCGGTGTTCGTCGGCGTCGGGGTCGGCGCCGCGACGACCTCCATGATCGCGCTTTCGTCGGACGTCTGCGAGTTGATGCCGCTCTCGGGCTCGGTGACGTAGATCGTCGCGGTGCCGATGCCGACCGCGTCCACCCGCCCCGCGTTGCCTTCCTGGTTCGGCGGAAAGACGACGTTCACGTTGGTCGAGCTGTAGATGACCTTCTGCGTGAGATTCTTCTGGCTCCCGTCGGTGTAGAACCCGATCGCCGAGAAGCTCTGGGTCTGTCCGACCTGGCGCTTCGCCGCACGCGGCGAGATCGCGACGTGAACGAGCGCCGGCGTGGCCGTCGCGGTCGGCGCGGGCGTCGGCGTGCGGGTCGCGGTCGTCTGGGCGTACGCCGACGGCACCGCGAGCACGCTCGCGATGAGCGCAAACGCAGCGGTGAAGCGCACGAGGTTGGGAATCGATCGGAAGGACATCGAACGTCGCGAGGGAAGCGGGCCGCTTCAGTAGAGCAAAGCCGTTGCCACCCGATGCGGCGTAAAGCCGCATTCGCCCTCGGCAATCACACGCCGCCCGACGCCGTCCGTCGGGCGGGACTGCCAGAAACGCAGCGCTGCAAGGTCGGGGGGCTGGGCTGCCGTCGGACGTTCAGGGCCGACAGGCGAGGCCCTGGTCGAGCCCGGCCGCGTCCCGCAGGACGAGGACGCCGTCGGTGACGGTGACCGCGCCGCTGCCGTCGACGTCGCAGATCGCGGTCGTGCACCCGGTCGGGAGACCCGCCGCCGCCGACAGCACCTCGACCCCGTCGGTCACCGTGACGGTGCCCGAGGCGTTCGGGTCGCCGCAGACCGTCGGCGTCCCGCGCGGTGTCGGTGTCGGCGTGCGTCCGGTCGCGGTCGCGCCGGGCGATCCGGCGACCCGCACGGTGAGCGTGCCGCTGCCCTCGGCGGTCGTCTTGATCTGCGTCACCGGATCGGTGGCGGTGATGAGGGTCGTGCCGACGGCGACCGCCTGGCACTGACTCTTGTTGCCCTCGGCATTCGGACAGACCGCGACGCTTGGGTCGCTCGACGCGTACGTGACCTTCTGCGTGAGGTTCTTGGTGTTGCCGTCGCTCAGCTGTCCCGTGGCAGTGTACGTGATGAGGTCGCCGACGACGGCGTTCTTGTCGAGCGGCTTCAGCGTGATCGCCACGAGCGACCCCTGCACCGTCAGGTGGCCGTTCACGCCGCCGGGATCGTCCGAGCTGATGCCGCTCTCCGTATCGGTCGCGATGATGTCGACGACGCCGGGCTTCACGCCGGCGACCTTGCCGCGGTTGCCCGGCTCGTTCGGCGCCTCGGCGACCGTCGGGTCGGTGGACGTGTACTCGACCTTCTGCGTGACGTTCTTCGTGACGCCGTTGTCGTAATGCGCCGTGGTGGTGAAGTTGGCGAATTCGCCCACCGTGATGATCTTGTTCTTCGCCGCATCGGGAGCGAGCGAAAGGCTGACGAGATTGCCCAGCGTGGGCGTGACCGTCGGCACTTGCGCGGCGGCGACGGAGGCGAACGACGAGACGGCAGCGAGAGCGACGAGCGTTGCGCGCAGCATCCGCGAGTTGTCGCGTGCGACGCGCGACTCGTCAAGACGAGTCGTCTCAGGCGACTTCGGGTGCCGGGTAGTGCTTCAGGAGATGCCGGATGAGATCCGATGCGGTCACGAGACCGACCAGACGGCCGTCGCGCGTCACCGGAAGGTGGCGGATCAGCGCGTTCCGCAGCACCTCGATCGCCTCCTCGGCGGTCGCGAACTCGTCGATCGCGGGCGGCTCGGCGGTCATGGCGTCGCGTGCCGTCTTCGTCTCGAGGGTCTCGTTGTCCTGCAGCAACGCGACGACGTCGCTCGTGCTGACCAAGCCCAGCAGCTGCTGTTCCGCGTCGACGACGGGCACAGCGCCGATCCCGTGCGCGGCGATCTCGCGAGCGACGTCGAGCACCGGCGTCTCGGGGCCGACCGTGATGACTTGGCCGTGCATGAGGGTCCGGATGTGTGCCTGCAAGAGATCCCGGCCCCCCATCGACCCGCGCATGGTCGAGGACGGTACGGGATCGCTATTTCGTTGGCAAGCGAGGACGCGTCACGACGCGGGTGCGACCGGCGCGACGACCTGCACGAGCGCGCCGTCGTGGAGCGTGCTCGCGTCGCCGACGACGAGCGCTTCGCTCCCGTCGAGTCCGTCCGCGATCTGCACGCGATCGCCGAGCGCGGTTCCGACCGTGACGTCGCGGCGCCGCACATGGTCGTCGTCGACGACCCAGACGTAGGTCGCCTGGCCGTCGCGCCGGATCGCCGCCTGCGGCGCGAGCACGAGCGGCATGCCGGGCGCTTGCCGCGCCGCCTCGGCGAGGAAGTTCACGCGCACGCTCATGTCGGGCAGGAGGCGCGCATCGGGGCTCGTCACCTTCACCTCCACCTTCAGCGTGCCCTTCTGGCGATTCACCTGCGGATAGAGCTTCACGACCGTCGCCTCGTAGGTGGCGTCGGGATACGCGTCCGGAACGACCTCCGCGAGCTGGCCGAGCGCGACCCGCGTGAGATCCGCCTCGTTGACGTCCACCTCGGCGCGCATGTCGGCGAGATTCGCCATCCGGATGAGATCTCCGGAGCCGCTGAAGCCGCCGGGTACGGCGATCTCGCCGACCTCCTTCAGCTTCGCGAGGATCACGCCGTCGCGCGGCGCACGCAGGACCGTGTAGTCGAGCTCGACGCGCGCGAGCGCCGCCTCGGCTTCGAGCTCGGCGATGCGAGCGCGGTCGACGGCCTCCTGGTTCTGTTTCTCCTCGAGCTCCTGGTCCGCGATGATGCCGCCCTGGCGCAAGCGCTCGGCGCGGCGCAGCTCGCTCGCGTGCAGCACGAGGTTCGCGCGCGCGGTCGCGAGCGCCGCCTCGGCGCGGTCGAGGCGCGCGCGGTAGTCGCGGTCGTCGATCGCGACCAGCGGATCGCCCGCCTTCACCGACTGGCCCTCGTCGACGTAGTAGCGCTCGATCCGGCCCGCGACGCGGACGCCGATCGCGATGTATTTCTCGCCCGTCACGACGTAGCCGGTGCCCGCGAGCACGGCGCCGCGCACGGGCTCGCTGCCGCGATGCACGACGGCGGGCGCGGTGTGCACCTCGAGCGCGCGCGTCCCGGCGGCGCGCAGCGCGAGCACGCCCGCCGCGAGCAGCAGGATCGCGAGCGCGATCCAGCGCCACGGCCGGCGGCGCGGCGCGGCGAGCTCGTCGTCGGTGCGATCGATCCGGAGCGAGCGGAGGTCGGCGGCTTTGGTCGTCACGCGGCTGGTCTCGTCCTCGATCCTCATCCCTTGCGGAGCGCCTCCACCGGCCGGAGCCGCGCCGCGCGCCACGCCGGCAACGAGCCGCCCACTATGCCGATCGCCGCGGCGAACACGAAGGCCGCCGCGAGGTCGCCGGCGCGCACCTGCAGCGTCACGACGTTCGTCGTGAACGTCACCGCCGCGAAGCCGATGCCGCCGAGGACGCGGCCGAGGATCGCGGCGAGCGCGAGCGTGCCGACCGCTCCCACCGCGAAGCCGACCATCGCGACCCCGAACGACTCGATGAGAAAGGCACGCAGGATCGTTCGGCGCGAGAAGCCGAGGGCACGGAGCGTTCCGATCTCGACCGTCCGCGCCTGAACCGCGGCGAACATCGTGTTCGCGGCGCCGAGCCCGGCCGCGATGCCGACCGGCACGGCGAGCACGACCAGCAGGAAGTAGAGCGAGCGCGAGCTCTTGGCCTGCTCCGCGTAGTAGTCGGTCTCGCGTTTCGCCTCGAGCGTGAAGCGCGGATCGTCCTCGAGCCGGTGGATCAGCGCGCCGACGTCCGCGCCCGGCGCCACCCGCAGCCGGACGCCGGAGTACGGAAACGGACGATTCGCGTCGTTCGCGAGCTCGCGAGCGTCGACCCAGACCTCGCTCTCGAACGACGAGCCCGCCGCCTCCATGATGCCGACGACCCGCCACCGCCGCCGGCCGAACGGCATCTCCTCGCCGAGCTGCGCGCCCTCGTAGCGTCCGACCGTGCCGCGCCCGAGCACCACTTCGCCGCTGCTCGGACGGAACATGCGCCCGGCGACGATCTTCACCTGATCGTGGACGAGGAGCGCCATCGGCTCCACGCCGCGCGCGAGCACGTTCTCGCGCGTTCCGCTCGTCGTCCACACCGTCGGCTGCACCACCATCTCGGGCGACGCGACCGGGTCGCCGTCCGCGTCGCGGGCGACGCCGTCGAAGAACCGGATCGCCTGATACGCCTCCAGCGTGAGCATGCTCGACCCGTCGTTGTCCGAGCCCTTGCGCAGGACGACGAGATTGTCGGGCGATCCCGTCGAGACGAGCGTGCGCTGGAGGCTCGAGAGCAGCGCGAGGAACACCGCCGACGCGATCACCGCGAGCGCGATGACGGCGATCGTGAGCGACGTGCGCCGGAGGCGCGCCCGCACGTTTCGAATGCTGTAGCGGATCGGCAGGCTCATCGCTCAGAACACCTCGCGGAGCGTCTCGGCCACCGGCCGGCGCGCGGCGCCCCACGCCGGCGCGATGCCCGCGATCAACCCGACCACCACCGACATCGCGATGCCGGCGGCGACGATGTCCGGCGTCACGAGGAAGCCGGTCAGCGCCCCGAGCTCGTTGTTCGAGTTGCTGGTCGCGCGGCGGATCATCGCGCTGAAGCCGTACGTCAGGAGCGCGCCGCTGCCGCCGGCGAGCGTCGCAAGCACGGTGGACTCGGCGACCAGCGTCCCGAAGATGACGCCGCGGCCGAATCCGATCGCACGCAGCACGGCGATCTCGCGGCTGCGCTCGCGCACCGCCATGCTCGCGGTGTTGGCCGCGATGCAGACGACGCAGAGCGCGACGAGCCCCGTCACGACGAGGATGATCTGCACGAACGACTGCAACGACCCGAAGAAGCTCGAGAAGAACGACTTCTCGGTCTCGGCGTTCACCTCGGCCGGACTGTTCCGGAACATCGCCACCGCGCGCGTCATCACGTCGTTCACGAGGTTCGGGTCGGCGACGCGCACCCAGATCGTGCCGACGGTGTCGAGCTCCCTGCCCTGCGCCAGCAGCGCTTGCGCGAGGTACTCGCGCTGGATCCAGAAGTGCGGCGCGCGCTCGTTCGGGATCTCGCCGACGATGCGGAACGTCAGGGTCACCGGCCAGACCGTGCTGACCAGGCTCACCTGCTGACCGACCCGCCAGTCGTACTTCCGCATGGTCTCGCGCCCCACGATGGCGGCGTCGCGTTGGCGGCGGAATTTCTCGAGCGCCGCCGGGTCGACCTTGTAGTCAGGCCACACGTCGCCGATCGCCTCGGGATCGAGCGCGAAGCTCGGAAACGTGACGATGCCCTCGTCCTCGTACGCGCCGCCGAACCAGACCTCGCCGTTCACCGCGGCGACGCCCGGGATGCTCCGCACGCGCTGCACGTAGGCGTACGGCATCGAGTACACGACGCCGCCTTTGTTGTGCACCGACACGCGCACGTTGCTGCTGATCTCGGAGAGCAGGCGATCGATGCCGCCGGGCATCGTCATGAAGAAGCAGACGAGCAGCATCGCGAGCCCGATGGCGCCGCCGGTGAGCGCGGTGCGGAGCTTGTTGCGGAGCAGGTTGCGGAGGACGAACGGCAGATACTTCATCGCTGCACCGCCGTGGCGGCCCCGTGGCCCTTCCCCGCATCGCCCGCGAACGTCTCTTTCAGCACGCCCTTCTCGAGGTGAAAGACCAGGTCGACCCACTCGCTCGCGCGCGGGTCGTGCGTGACCATGACCACCGTCTTCTGCAGCTCGTGGCTGAGCTCGAGCAGCATGCGCAGGATCTCGTCGGCGTTCCGCGCGTCGAGGTCGCCGGTGGGCTCGTCCGCGATGATCAGGTCGGGGTCGGTGACGATCGCGCGCGCGATCGCGACCCGCTGCTGCTCGCCACCCGAGAGCTCGCTCGGCACGTGCCGCGCCCGCGCCGCGAGGCCGACGACGTCGAGCGCGATGCGCGCGCGCCGGAGGCGCTCTTTTCGATCGAGCGCGGTGAGCAGCAGCGGCAGCTCGACGTTCTCGAGCGCGGAGAGCACCGGAATCAGATTGTAGAACTGGAAGATCAAGCCGACGTGGCGCGAGCGCCAGCGCGCGAGCTCGTCCTCCGTGAGGTCGTTCAGGCGCTTGCCCGCGACGACGACGTCGCCGCCGCTCGGCCGGTCGATGCCCGACAGCAGATTCAGCAGCGTGGACTTTCCCGAGCCCGACGGTCCCATGAGCGCGACGAAGAGCCCGCCGGCGATCGTGAGCGAGACGTGCTCGAGCGCATGCACGTCGTCGGCGCCACGCCGATAGACCCGCGAGACGCCGCGCAGCGCAATCAGTGGGTCGGGCATTCGTCGCTTGTAATACGTCTGCTTTGCTTCAACGAGTGGCGGGGCACTACGGCGACCCTGCGATCATGAGGGCGGAGATGGGTGTGTCGGTCTGCCCAACGCACTTCGTGCGGATGGGCAGCCCGACACACCCATCCTCCGTCCCCCGCTGGTAGGCCAAAGACGACTCGCTGCGCTCGTCGAAAACGACGAACAGATCAAGCGGCGATTCTGCTAGGGCGTTGGGAGGAAAGCGGCGTCTTCGACGCGTCGTTGGTCGAAGCGGTGACGCGGGGCGCGGGTGGTGGATGGGTGCGGGCTGCCCATCCGCACGAAGTGCGTGGGCTGCTGCACCCGTCCGCCGCCGCGGCCGCCGCGAACGCAGCGGCCGAAAAGCGGCGATCAGAAACTCACAGCGTCTCGAACAGACCAGCCATGCCCATGCCGCCGCCGACGCACATGGTGACGATGCCGAGCCGCTTGCCCTCGCGCTTCATGTAGCGGAGCAGCTGCCCGGTCATGCGCGAGCCGGTCATGCCGTACGGGTGGCCGATCGAGATCGAGCCGCCCATCGGGTTCAGCTTCTCGTCGGGGATGCCGAGCTGGCGCTGGCAGTAGAGGAGCTGCGACGCGAAGGCCTCGTTCAGCTCGACGACGTCGATGTCGTCCATCGTGAGGCCGTGGCGCTTCAGCAGCTTCGGCACCGCGAACACGGGGCCGATGCCCATCTCTTCCGGACGGCAGCCCGCGACCGCGAAGCCGAGGAACTTGCCGAGCGGCTTGATGCCGAGCTGCTTCGCGCGGTCGCTCGACATCACGACCGTCGCCGAGGCGCCGTCGGAGAGCTGCGACGCGTTCCCGGCCGTGACGCTGCCGTCGTCCTTGAAGGACGGCTTCAGCTTTCGCAGACCCTCGATCGTCGTGTCGGCGCGGTTGCACTCGTCGCGCTCGATCGTCACCTCCTCCATGGAGACGTTGCCGTCGGCGTCCTTCACGGCCTTCTTCGTCTTCATCGGGACGATCTCGTCCTTGTACCAGCCCTCCTGCTGCGACTTCGCCACCCGCTGCTGGCTCTTCAACGCGTACTGGTCCTGGTCCTCGCGCGAGATCTTGTAGCGATCGGCGACGATCTCGGCGGTCTGGCCCATGCCCATGTAGATGCCCGGCCACTGCTCGTAGAGCTCGGGGTTCACGAGGTTGTTCATGTTCATCTGGCCCTGCACCATCGAGATCGACTCGGTGCCGGCGCCGATCGCGACCGTCGCGCCCTCGTGCAGGATGTGGTGCGACGCCATCGCGATCGCCTGCAGACCCGACGAGCAGAAACGATTCACGGTGGTCGCCGAGACCGTCTCCGGGAGACCCGCGACGAGCGCGGCGACGCGCGCGACGTTCGTGCCCTGGGGGCCCTCCGGCACCCCGCAGCCGCAGATCACGTCCTCGATCTCGTCGGACTTCACTTGCGGCACCTGCGCCAGGGCGGACTTGATGGCGTGCGCGGCCATGACGTCGGGACGCGTGGCGTTCAGCGATCCGCGAAACGACTTGCCGAGCGGCGTGCGAGCGTTGGCGACGATCCAGGCTTCGGGCATGGGACTCTCCTTACGTGCGTAAAAGGTGGGTGATGCGAACGCGCGACCTTACGCGACGAGCCGCGATATTGGAAGCCCGGCCGGGTCGTCAGACGCACGGATGGGCGTGGACGAGCGCGAGGCCAGCGGCGGTCGCGACGCCGAGAAACGCGAGCCAGCCGGCGAGGATCATGCGGCGGCCGGGCGTCGCTCCGAGGACGCACGTGAGGAAGGCCATCCCCGGCACGAGCGCGGGCAGCAGATAGCGGCCCTGCGGCTGCCGATCGATCGCCCAGCCGTTCCAGACGACGAGCGCGACCTCGATCGCGAGCGTCGCCGCGAGCCACGCGAGCGCGCGGCGCTCGACCGGCGCGAGTGGGCGCGGCACCGCACGGACGATCAGTGCCAGCCCGAGGAGGACGAACGCCGCGGCGCCGGCATGGTACGCGCCGGGAAGCGGGAGATCGGCGTGCCGGAAGACGGCGAACGACGAGCGCGCGAGGTCGGCCGCGAACCCGAGCAGGTCGCCGCCGCCGGGCGACGCGCGGTACTGCGTCGCGAGCAGCTCGCGATACTTCGCGAGCCCGAACGGATCGCCGCCGTTTCGGAGCGCATTGCCCGCCAGCACCGGTCCGGCGACCGCGAATGCCGCGACCGTCGCCACGGCGACCACACGCGGCTCGGATCGGCGCGCGGCGTGCGCGATCCAGACGGCGGTCGGCACGAGGGCGGCCCAGCCGTTCGGCTTCCCGAGCAGGACGAGCCCCGCGGCCGCCCCGACCGCCGCGATGCCGGCGCGCCCTTCCCCGTCCGTCGCCCACCGCGACGACGCGACGACCAGTGCCGCGACCGCCGCGATCGTGAACGTGTCCGCATTGACGTAGCCGTTCACGAACACGAGCTGCGGATGGAGCGCCACCGCCGCGCCGCTCGCGACCGCGAGCGCGTGCGAGCGCGTCCAGGCCTCGGCGGCAACCGCGGCGAGCACCGCCGTGAGACACCCGAGCAGCACGCCGCCGAGGCGCGCGCCCGCATAACGTCGAAGGCGCCGCCACGCGGACGGAAACCGCTCGGGCTCGACGCCGCCGGGCACGGCGCGCGCGACCGCCAACGTCGCCGCGTGCGCGGCGTACGCGATCGGCGGGAATGCGCTGTAGATCGACCCGCTCTCCGGCCACGTCGCGACGTCGCCGTCGGCGTAGCGCATCACGGTCCAGTACTGGAGTCCTTCGTCCGGCGCGCAATCGGGGTGCAGCTCCGGCGTGCCGAGCGGCAGCTCCCACGCAATCAGGAGCCGCGGCACGAGCGCCAGCGTCGCGACGAGCAGCAGCGGTCGCCAGCGGACCCCGCGCGGCCCGCCCCTCAATACCCGGCCTCGGACGGGCGATACGCAGTGGCACCGCCGAACGGCACGAGGGCGTCCTCGATGCGGCGATAGAGGTCGGCCGTGAACCACACGCCCGCGACCGGCGCGAGCGGGATGCCGCCGCGCGGATCGTGCGGCGCCAGGATCACCTGCACGCGCTCGAGGCCGACGTCCGCGACGAGCACGAAGAGGTGCTCGATCGCCTGGTCGCCCATGGCGAGGCAGCCGATCGAGCGCGCGCCGCCGTGGATGAAGATCTCGCCGCCGAGATCGGTGCGCCCGTCGACCGCGGCGACGGCGAGGTCGTCGGCGTTCGGGTAGTCGACCATCATCGAGAGGTGGAAGCGGCTGTTCGGATTGAACGCGGCGAGGCGATAGACGCCCTCCGGCACTTGCCCGTCGCCCTGCTGCAGCTTCGGACCGTCGACGCCGCTCGCGGCGAGGATCGGCAGCGCGTCGATCCGCACCCACGGCCCGTCGGCGCGCCGACCCCAGACCTCGAGCCGCCGTTCGCGCTTGAATCCGAGGAGCGCCAGTTCGGCGGGCGGGTAGTCGAGCCCCGCCGAGCGAAGGAACGGCGTCCAATGCGCGCGCGCCCGCGGTCCGACTTCGGCGACGACGGACTCGACGGTGCGCGCGGGCGGGATCACGGCTCGGGGAGGCGCGCAGCTCGCGGCGAGCGCCGCGACGACGGCCAGCACGGGCCACGCGCGCGACGCCGCGGAGCGGCGATCACGCGTGTCGCGCCGCACCCGCCTCCTTCACCTCACCGATTGCAGAGCGCGTTGGTCGGATTGCTGCAGCTCGTGACCTCGATCTGGCAGCTCCCGTTGCACGTCAGCTCGCCGAAGCCGCAACCGCGGGTCTCGCAGGTCTCACCGTTGAACTCGGGGAAATCGCACTCCTCGCTGCCTTCGATCTGCCCGTTGCCGCAGTTGGTCGGCTCGGGCGTCGGCGTTTCCCCGCCGGGCGTGCTGGTCGGCTCGGGACGCGGCGTGCCGCCCGGACGCGAGCCGTCGCAGCGGAACTGATAGTCGACGTCGCTGGTGCCGGGGAGAATCGGGAAGCAACGGCGCTGACCGCTGTCGACCTTGCGTCGGCACGCGAGACTCACGCTGCAGCTTTCGGTCCTGCCGGGGCTGTTGCACGGCTGCGGCGCGTCGGGTGCGGGATCGACGGTGACCGACGGAAGACACGGCCCGTCGGGCGAGTCGCCGCACTGATCGCAGAGCTCGCCGTCGGAGCCACCGCCGCCGCCACCACCACCGCAGCTCGAGATCACGGCCGCCGACAGCACGGCCACGAGGAACACCAGGACCACGAGCGAGCGATGCCTATCCATCCGCCGTCCGATCTCCGCCATGCGGCTCTCCTGGCACGCGACCGGGTCGAATTCAAACCACCCCCGCGCTTTCTGCGCGGGCAACCGACGTCACTTCGGCGCGTCGGCGACGGCGCCCCGGGCCTCGAGCGCGGCGCACATCCCCGGCTCGTGGAGCCGGAGCGTCTCCCACGCGATCGACCAGAGCCCTTGGCTGAGACTGCGCCCGGGGTTGCCGAGGTTCCGCCACGGCTTCCGCCCGATCGTCCAGTGCACGCCGAACGCGTGCGGCACGTCGACCCGCATGCAGTTGAACCGCGGGTCGAGCGCGATCCACTCACGCTGCAGCTCGACTTGCAGGAAGTGTTGCTCCGGAAAGCCGTAGCGGATGCCGAGCGCGTGGAGCGCGCGATGGTGCGCTCCCCACTCGACCATCGGTCGCGCGAGCCGCGCCACCATGTCGGTGAAGCGCGCGCGATCCGGCGCGATCACGAGGAGGCCGGCATTGATGCCGCCCGTGACGTCGTCGTTCGACTCGACCTCGAGGATCGCGGGCGGTACCGCCGCGCCGTGGCGGACCCCGTGCATGTGGCGGACGTAGGCGTACTGGCTCGTCGGGTGGACGCTCTCGACTTTCCAGCACATTGGGATCCTAAGCTTAGAATTCCACGTGGACAAGTTGTCGCG
>JADMIO010976124.1_pt1 | contig 55359 bp, 47 predicted proteins | sample 8958161 | NCBI WGS metagenome assembly JADMIO01 (sample SAMN16585339, study PRJNA669376) | soil metagenome | isolation source: Crop rotation soil | place: USA: Cullars Rotation, Alabama | collected 2011
GCGACAACTTGTCCACGTGGAATTCTAAGCTTAGGATCCCAATGTGCTGGAAAGGACGAAAGCGGTGTAGCCCATTTCCGCGAGCTGCTTGGCGCGGCCGCGTGCGTATTCGTTCACGCCGACCCATTCCGGGCAGACCAGGACGCCGGGACGCTTGTTGCTGTTTGATTCATCGACGGCGAGATAGCCGACGTACTCGACTCCGCCGACGCTGTATTTCACGTCACGCGTTGTGATCTTTCCGTGGCCGGCGGCTGGCGTACTGGAGGTGCAGCCGGTGGCCGTCAAGATAAAGAGCAACGGAAGTGCAAGTGCCAGGCGCCAGATCATGTTCAAGTCTCCTTCAAAGCCAGGTTCGCTACTTGAGGTGAGGACGAGGGGAGATTGTAGTAAAACCCGGAGAGTCCAGACAGGTAAAGTTTGGATGCAAGGCGCATTTCCAAAAGGATCGATGTGATTGTTCGCGAAGGATTGGAAGGACTTCGAGCCATCACCCGCGAGTCGGTCGTCACGATCGGCAATTTCGACGGCGTTCACCTCGGGCACCGCGAAATCGTGCGGAGTTGCGACGGCTTGCGCGCGCAAAGCGAATCAGGAAAAGTCGTCCTCGTAACGTTTGAGCCCCATCCATTCACGGTGCTGCGTCCGGAATCTGCGCCGGCACGTTTGACTGCCGCGCCGGTAAAGACGCGGCTGCTGGAAGGTCTCGGAGTCGACGAACTGGTCGTCCTTGCGCCAACACCGGAAGTTCTCGGTCTCTCCGCGCCTGCGTTCTTCTCGATCCTGAAGGACGACGTGCGCGTCGCGCATCTGGTCGAGGGGGACACGTTCACGTTTGGGAAAGGACGCGAAGGGACCATCGAAAAGCTGCAGGAATGGTCGCGCGGCACGCCGATGCACCTGCACATCGTGCCGCCGGTCATGCAGGCGCTGCTCGATCTGCAGATGGTGCCGGTGAGCAGTTCACTGGTGCGGTTCCTCATCGAGCAGGGGAGAGCGCGGGATGCCACGATCTGCCTGGGACGACCGTACTCGCTGCGAGGTCCCGTGATCCGGGGACATCAGCGCGGACGCGCCATCGGAATCCCTACCGCGAATCTCGACTGTCTGGAACAACTCATTCCCGCGGATGGGGTTTATGCAGCGCGGGCAACGATCGATGGAACGTCGTACCCGGTCGCGCTGAGCATCGGGACGATGCCCACGTTCGGAGAAAACCAGCGCCAGGTGGAGGGATACATCATCGGGTTCGACGGAGACTTGTACGGCAAGACGATAGAGTTTGAGGTCCTCGACTGGATGCGCGAGCAGTGGAAACTTCCGTCAATCGATGCGCTGAAGGTGCAGATCGAGACAGATGTCCAGGTCGTCCATCGGATCGTCGAACAGTTCTCGGCAGAACCGATCGCGCGGATTGGGTAGACGGTTCGGAAGTCGCTTGCGGTTTCGCGAAGTAGCGCGTTCGACACCGGGAGGTGCAATGGTCATTGCATACCATCTCGTCTGGACTGCTTACGGATGGTGGTTACCGAATGATCCGCGCGGAAGTATGTCACACTCCATCCGGCGCGACTTTCTCGAAGAACTCGGGGAATTGCATCTCGGTCGGAAGCGCATCCAACCGACTTCCCGAACCATCCGCGAGTTCTACAAAGAAGCAGAAAAGCGTCTGCAATTCGATCTGCTCACGTTCTCAGAGATCGAGTTTGGAATGATCTCCAACTGCTTCGCGGAAGTGATTCGGAAACAGGGTTACACCTGCTATGCCTGCGCGATCATGCCCGACCACATCCACATCGTGAATCGGAAGCACAAACATCTTGCCGAAGAAATGATCGCAAACCTGCAGCGGGAGAGTCTTCATGGAATCCAAATGCTGAACCAGCGCCATCCGGATCATCCGGTCTGGGGAGGACCGGGATGGAAGGTTTTTCTGGACACTCCCGCGGATATCGAACGAACCATCAGGTACGTCGAAGACAACCCCATCAAAGCGAGACTTCCAAAACAATCCTTCGAGTTCGTCACAAAGTATGACGGTTGGCCCTTCCACAAACGGTCGCGGTGACGATACTGCGCGAAACCGCAAGCGACTCTCGGACCGTTTCTGCAAACTGCAGTTTTCAAATGACCGATACGTTCGTCACCGATCCTTACCAGCGCGTCATCGACGCGCTCTCCCGCGCCAAGCGCGTCCTCGTCACGACCCACGTGCGCCCCGATGCCGATGCATTGGGAACGACCGTCGCGCTCATCCTTGGTCTGCGCAAGAAGGGAGTCGACGCGGAACTGCTTCTGCTCAGTCGTCTGCCCCGCAAATACTCTTTCATTGTGAAGGAGAACAACGTCGTCTATCACGATGCCGAGCAGGGATGGCCCGCGGCGCTGAACGATCTTTCGCGCTTCGATTGCTTCGTCTCCTGCGACACCGGGACGTGGAACCAGCTTCCCGGTTTGAAGGAACGCGTCGCAAACTGGAATGTTCCGAAGCTCGTGATTGACCACCACCTTACCCAGGAAGACTGGGCAACCGAGAAGCTGGTCATCAAGGAAGCTGCCGCTGCTGCTGAAGTCGTTGCTGAACTCCTCGATCAGTGGGGAGTGGAGATCGATGAAAGGATCGGTCGCGCGCTCTTCCTCGGCATCGTCAGCGATACCGGCTGGTTCCAGTTCTCCAACACGCGTCCTTACACGCTCCGGCTCGCGGCGCGACTGATGGAAGCCGGCGTATCCATCGACTGGATGTACCAGACGCTCTATCTCAGCGAGCGAATGGAGCGCATCGTCCTGCAGGCGCGCGTGCAGAAATCTTTAGAGATCCTCGCAGACGGAAGACTCGCGGTGATGCGCGTCACGAAACAGGATTTCAAGGAAACCGGCGCGGACGTCCCCGACACCGAAAACCTGATCAACATCCCCCTTCAGATCCAAACCGTGCAGGCATCCATCCTGATGTCGGAACCCATGGAAGGGGGACCGATCCGCGTGAGCCTGCGAAGCAAGGGGCAAGTCGATGTGGCACGCTTTGCCGAACGTTTCGGCGGCGGGGGACATGCCCGTGCAGCAGGACTAAAAATCGCCGGCAATCTTGAGCAGGCTCACGACGCGGTCGTTCGCGCAATGGTTGAGGCACTGGGCTCGCAACAAGCTGGAAAATGAGCCTGGAAGCCGCTGTTTGCGATGTCATCGACCTTCTTTCTGTCAACCTTCTAACAACTCCTTAGCCCGCTTCGTATTGACCTTGAACCCAAAATTGCTTACGCTTTGTCCTTGCGCCGTTCTCGGCTTGCCGAGGACGGGCGTTTTGTCTCGCGAGTTTCAGCGGTTGAGGCTCGCGGCGGTCCGTTTGTTCTTCACCCGGAGTACCGGGATGAACCTGAGTTCGGAGACAATGTCTTCCGGACAGCCCTTCGGCGAGATGGCCCATGCTATGGCATAACACGCATGGACAATCTCGAACGAAGGCGGCTTGTCGCCACGCGAAAGGAAACCGGCCGGTTTTCCCGGTTGGAAATTCCGTTTCGCAGGTGACCCCATCCCCGAATCGAGGGGATGTCGGGTAAAGCCGATTTCACAGGTTCGCAGAACTGCTGGCCGCCTTTCGAGGTGGCTTTTTTGTTTGGAAAGAACGTGAGTCGATGGCCAGGAGTCGGCGGTTGGAACCTTCCCACACGCAACCCCCTGATACTCGAATCACAGCTCTGACAACTTCATAACAACTGAATAGCAGCGAACGAGGAAACAATGCCCAACGCGGAACTAATTCGCATCGTCGACGGCATCGCCCGCGACAAGAATATCGAACGTGAACAGGTCTACTCCGACATCGAGCAGGCCGTGGCCTCTGGTCTGCGCAAGCATTTTAACACCGAGGACACCTCGGAGTTCGGCGTCACCCTTGATCGCACGAACGGGGATATCTCGGTCGCCCGCAACGGCGAAATCGTTCCGCTTTCGGTCATGGGCCGCATCGGCGCCCAGACTGTGAAACAGGTGATCATCCAGCTCATCCGCCAGGACGAGCGCGGAGCGATCTACGAAGAATACAAGGACCGTGTCGGCACCATCGTTACCGGCACGACTGTGCGGTTCGAAGGCCCGACGATGATCGTCAACCTCGGCCGCGTCGAAGGCATCATGCCGCGCAGCGAGCAGATTCCCGGCGAGCAACACGCGGTCGGCGAGCGCGTGCAGGCGCTGATCATGGAAGTGCGCGACACGCCCAGCGCTGTAAAGATCATCCTCAGCCGCTCGCACCCGGAACTGATCCGGCGGTTGTTTGAGCGCGAGGTGCCGGAAGTCGGCGAACGGACCATCGAGATCAAGGCGCTGGCTCGCGAGCCGGGTCATCGGACCAAGATCGCGGTCAGCTCGATCGACACTAAGGTCGATGCCGTTGGCGCCTGCGTCGGCGTCCGCGGCAGCCGCATCAAGAACATCGTCGAAGAGCTTGGCGGCGAGAAGATCGACATCGTCCGCTGGAATGAGTCGTCGCAGATCCTGATCAGCAACGCGCTCAAGCCGGCAGAGGTGACGGAAGTATCGCTGAGCTTCGAGCTCGGCCGCGCAACCGTCATCGTGAACGACGACCAGCTCAGCCTTGCGATCGGCAAGCGCGGGCAGAACGTGCGGCTCGCCGCGCGTCTGACCGGTTGGGACATCGACATCCTGACGCCGACCGAGTTCCAGAAGGGAACCAAGCGTCTGCACGACACGCTGACGGTCATCGAAGGCGTCACCCAGGAGATGGTCGACAAGATCATCGCGATGGGTCTGATCGATGTCCGCGACGTGGAAGAAGTCGGCTCCGAGCCGCTGATGGAAGAGCTGCAGATGTCGCAAGAGGTCGCCGACCGAGTGGTCGAGAGGGCCGGCGAAGAGGCCAAGCTCGTCACGGTCGAGCAGGAGCAGAAAAAGGCCGCCGACGCAAAAGCCAAGGCCGCGGCGCAGAGCGCGTTTTCGGCACTGGGCGAGCGTGGGATCGACGGTCTTGCGACCGTGCCGGCCGCGCCCGCAGTCGAAGTGCCCGCCGCGACCGAGGATGCCGCCGCCGCGAACGACGAATCGGCCGGCAAGATGCCCGGCACTTTGGAAGCGTCGGAAGGCGGCGCGCCGGAGGTCACGGTTCACAAGGCCGGTGGCTTTGGCGCGTCCGATGAGCTTTCTCCTGAAGAGCAGGCGATGCAGGGAATCGCGGATGATTCCAACGCACAGCCGGGCCCGCAACAGGATGAGAACGAAGAGGTCGCCGCGCTTGCCGAAGGGCGCACGGAACCTCCCGCAGGTGAATCGCGTTGAATGAAGTGCTTCGCGCAAATTGATGCGCGAAGCAGGACAAAGAATTGATCCAGACCGCGCTTCGGAACGTATTTCTAAAAGCGCGTGCTGCAGAAGCAGATTGTGAATGATCTCGCCGGCAGGGTTGCTTGAGCAACCATGATTCCAGCGCGAGATAGACCGAATGTTTCAGTTGGAGACCTGATTGGCTGCCCCGAAGAAAGGTATCCGAGTCAACGAACTGGCTAAGGAGCTGGGCGTTGAAAGCAAAGCAATCCTCACCAAGCTGCGTGAGGAAGGTTTGGGCGATGCTGCGCCCAACCACCAGAGCTCCATTTCGCTTGGGCTGGCGGAGACGGTGCGCGGCTGGCACGCCGAAGGTGCGCTGGGCGGCGGGGGCGGCGGAACTGCCGTTGCCGTCGAAGCGCCTCCCTCCAAGGCCACCAAGGCGAAGAAATCCACTAGGAAGAAGTCGGCGGATTCGGAAGAAGGCGCGGAGGATTCCACGCCGTCCGACACACTGACCGAAGCCGCGCCAGAGGCCGCACCGGCCCCTGTCGCCGAGCAGCCCACGGCGGATGCGCCTGTGGCTCCGGCGCCAGTCGTCGAGGCGCCCGTTGAAGCGCCGGCGCCTGTGGCGCCGGTTGCTCCCGCTGCACCCACACGAACACCACCAACCCGTCCCCACGGCGCGCCGTCGCATGGCGCAGGTGCTGCCGCGGCTCGCGCGGGTCAGCCTGGCTTGCAGCCGCAGGCCCCGCGTCCGACCGTCACCATCGGCCCGAGCAAGCATGCCGGGACCGCCGAACGCAGGCCCGTCACCGTCGCACCGCAGCTTCAGGCATCGATGCTGAAGCCGCCGACGATGCAGGGACCGAAGGTCATCCGCGTCGAGAAGCCCGACGTCGTGCAGACGCCGCGCGCCAAGGGCGCAGGTCCACGCGGCCGCGATGAGGGTCCGGCGACCGGTTACACCACCGCGCGTCCGAGCACTGGCCGCGGCGTGAAGGTGACTGTTGAGGACGACGAAGAAGCAGCAAAGAAAAAGGCCGCCGCCAAGGGCAAAGGCAGCAGCCTTTCCGGTCGGCGTCGCGGCATTGACGGGCGTCGCGGCGAAGCCGACGAGCGACTCAAAGAATTCAGCGAAGCCGATCTGGCCGAGCGCAATGCGCGGATGGCCCACGCCGCCAAGTACGTGCACGGCGTTGGCCAGCAGATGGATCGCGCCAACCGCCAGGGCAAACAGCTGGTTCGCGCCGCACCGGGCCAGAAGGGCGAGGCGGTTGAAATTGAAGAGCCGATCACTCCTCGCACGCTGTCGGCGGCGCTGGGCGTGAAGGTGAACGACATCATCGGCAAGCTGATGCGCGAGCGGATGATGGTCGGCATCAACCAGGTCATGACCGCAGATGTGGCCGCGCTGGTGGCCCTCGGATTCGGCCTTGATCTGCAAATCAAGGAAAAGGTCACGCTGGAAGAACAGCTCGTGAAAGAGCTGGATGCCCGATCGGCTCCGGCGGAGAACCTCGTGTCACGTCCACCCGTTGTCACGATTCTCGGCCACGTCGACCACGGCAAGACCAGCCTGCTCGACAAGATCCGCAAAGCCAACGTCGCGGCCGGCGAAGCCGGCGGCATCACGCAGCACACTGCGGCGTGGACCGTCGAGGTCAAGGGCGGCGATGGTGAGTTGAAGCGCGTCACGTTCATCGATACGCCGGGCCACCAGGCCTTTACCTCCATGCGTGCCCGCGGCGCTCACATGACCGACGTGGTCGTGCTGGTGGTGGCGGCCGTCGAAGGCGTCATGCCGCAGACGATCGAGTCGATCAACCACGCCCGCGCCGCCAAGGTGCCAATCGTGGTCGCGATGAACAAGATCGATCGCCCCGACGCCAACCCGGACATGGTCCTGGGTCAGCTTGCGGCGCAGGGCCTAAACCCCGTCGAGTGGGGCGGCGATACGGAAGTCATCCGGACGTCCGCCCAGACCGGCCAGGGCATTCAGGAACTGATTGAAATCCTGGACTATCAGTCGCAGCTTCTGGACCTCAAGGCCGATCCGTCGGCTGAAGCGCGCGGCACAGTCATCGAAGCATTCGTCGATCCGGGCCTCGGTCCGGTTGCGACGGTCCTTGTGCAGGATGGCACGCTCCGCGTTGGCGACGTGGTCCTCTCCGGCCAGGGTTACGGCCGCATCCGCGCACTGCGGAACGATTTGGCCGCCCTTGTGAAAGAAGCCGGCCCGAGCACACCGGTCGTCATCAGCGGTTTGAACCATATTCCCAACGCCGGCGACAAGTTCTTCGTCGTCGAGAACATGGACCGCGCCAAGCAGATCGCCGAAGAGCGTGAGATGATCGTTCGCCAGAAGGATCTGGCGGTTAAGAACGCCCCGATCAACACCGCCGACGCGCTGTACGCCAAGATGCGGGTGGGGCAGATCAAGACGATCAACCTCATCATCAAAGGCGACGTGCAGGGCTCAGTCGAAACGCTGGCCAAGACCGTCACCGACCAGAACACCGAGGAAGTACGCATCCGCGTCATCCACTCGGCGGTCGGCGGCATCACGGAGAGCGATGTCGAACTGGCTGCAGCGACGAAGGACGTCAACGAAAGCACTGTGATCGTCGGCTTCCACGTGATCGCCGACGAAAAGGCGCGGCAGAAGGCCGAAGCGATGCACGTCGAGATCCGCACCTACCAGGTGATCTACGAGATCTTCGACGACCTGAAGAAAGCACTGTCCGGCATGCTCGCTCCGGAAGTGCGCGAGAAGCTGCACGGCCATGTCGAAGTGCGGCAGGTGTTCAAGAGCTCCAAGCTCGGCAATATCGCCGGTTGCTTCGTCACCGACGGCCACATTCAGCGCGGCAGCAAGATTCGCCTCACTCGCGGCGGCATTGTCGTCACCGAGGACCTTACGATCGATTCGCTCAAGCGCCTCAAGGACGACGTCCGCGAGGTCAAGGCGGGCCTGGAATGCGGTATCAAGCTGTCCGGATACGACGACGTCAAAGTCGGCGACGTCTATGAGGCGTATATCCGCGAGACGTTCCAGCGCACTTTGTAAGTGCGAAGTCTGAAGTGTGAAGTCTGAAGTCTGAAACGAGGACTTCACTTCACACTTCAGACTTCACACTTCAGACTTTTTATGGTTGTTGGAATCCTGCAGATTGAGCTTTTGATACCGGACGCTTTTTCGTTGAAGGACAAGCGGCAGGCCGTGAAAAGCCTGAAAGACCGGATCGGGCACAATCACAATGTTTCGATCGCTGAAGTGGGTGCGCTCGACGAACACCGCCGCTCGATCCTGGGAGTGGCGATGGTGAGCAACGACAAGGCTTATGTCGAAGGCGCTTTGAGCAAGCTGGTAGACCTGGTGCGGATGACATCGAACGTCGTTCTGCAGGACTATCAGATGGAATTTCTATGATCGCTCGAGTTTTGAGGAGTGTGCCGCTGATATCCGCCGCGCGATGAATGCGCACGGTGGGAGGACGGTTCCTCAAGCCGCCTTATAAGCGGTCGCCCCAGATTAGGGCCTCGAACGTGGTTCGACTCCACGGCCGTGCATCGCCGGTCGATCGATTTGCGTGGAAGACTGGTTTTTGAAATGTCCCGAAGAACAGAAATGCTCGGCAGCACGATCCAGCGGGAGCTGGCCGAGATGATCATGCGCGATCTGCAGGATCCTCGCCTGCCGACCATCGTCAGCATCACCCGCGTGAAAGTCACCGACGACCTGGAATACGCCGATGCGTATGTTTCGGTGATGGGAACTCCTGGCCAGCAGCAAGCCGCACTCAATGCGCTCAAGCACTCGGCCGGCATGATGCGCGGGAAGCTGACCAGGGCGTTGTCGATTCGGCATGCCCCGTATCTGCGATTCTTCCTGGATGAGCAGCTTAAGAAGGAATTGGAAGTCCTCTCGCTGATCGAAAAAGCCCGGGCCGAAACGCAGGAGTGGGAAGCGGCCCAGGCGCGCAAGAACGAGGGCACGGATGCATCCGCTCCAGCGTCGACTGAAAACGGTGGCTCCGGCGAGCCTCCGCAAAACGGATAATCCCAAGGCTATTACGTCCTGCCCACTGCTGACTGCCCACTGCCCACTACCCAATGAAGCACGCTACGAAACATGCCGAAGACCTGCGCTCCCTCTTCAAGAAGCTTTTGAAGGAGCACAAGCCCGACGCCAAGCCGGTCTTTGAGCCGCTCAAGGCTTTCGTCCGCGGCGCGATGTGCTATGACGCCACAGACGCCAAGGCCGATGAGGCCATGGAGACGATCAACCGCGAGTTCGTCGATCTCAACGAGCTGCGCGTCGCGACCGAGCTGGAAGTGCAGGACATGCTGGGCCAGCGTTTCCCCGGCGTGGAAAAGCGCGTCGCGATGGTGACGGCATGCCTGAACGTCATCTTCGAGAAAGAGCACACCCTCAGCCTCGACCGCCTCAAGACCCTCAGCAAGCGCGATGCGCGGCAGGTGCTCAAGGACCTCCCCGACGTCCACCCGTTCGTCGAGGCGTACACGATGCTCTTCGGCTTCGACGGCCATGCGATCCCCGTCGACAACACGATGCTGACGTATCTCAAGGAACACGGCATCGTCGAAGACGGCACGTCGATCGAAGATGCGCAGAAGTTCCTCGAGCACGCCGTCAAATCGGAAGAGCATTACGATCTGTTCGCGGCTCTCCGCCGGGCGGCGCTGGCTGAAGCGGGATCGACCAAGAAGAAAAAGTAAAAGGAAATGCAAAGAGAATGCTGAACGCGGAATGCTGAATGCGGAATGGAAGTCGTCGGCTTCCCCACATTCAGCATTCAGCATTTCGCATTCAGCATTATTGAGTAATGACTGATAGACTTCCTGAATCCACCCTACGCCTCGGCCTCCCCAGCGGCTCCCTTCAGAACGCGACCGTCGAGCTGTTTGGCAAGGCCGGCTACAAGGTCTCGATCGCCGACCGGAGCGTTTTTCCGCGGATTGATGATCCGAAGATGTCCGCAGTTCTTTTCCGCGCGCAGGAAATCAGCCGGTATGTCTGCGACGGGATCGTCGACTGCGGGCTGACCGGCTACGACTGGATCGTCGAAAACGGCAATGAAAAAGATGTCGTGGAAATCTGCGAACTGGAGTACAGCCGCGCAAGCGTGAATCCGGTGAAGTGGGTGCTGGCGGTTCCGGAAGAGAGCGTCGTCAAGAGCGCCCAGGACTTGAATGGCTCGGTCATCGCGACGGAGCTGGTCAACGTCACTCGGAAATACTTCGAGCAGCAGGGCGTGAAAGTCACGGTCGAGTTCTCCTGGGGGACAACGGAAATCAAGGCTCGCTTGCTCGATGCCATCGTCGACTGCACCGAGACCGGCAGTTCCCTTCGAGCCAACAGCCTGCGCATCGTCGACACGCTGCTGACCAGCACGACCCGCTTCGTGGCGAACAAGGCCGCGTGGGAAACGCCGTGGAAGCGCGAGAAGATGGAAAACATCGCGATGCTTCTTCGCGGCGCGATCGACGCGCGGGCGAAAGTTGGCCTGAAGATGAACGTCCCTGAGGCAAGCCTCGCGGAAGTGATCAGGATCCTTCCGGCGGAAAAGAGCCCGACGGTCAGCCGATTGGCCGATCAGAACTGGGTCGCGGTCGAAGTGATCCTGGAAGACAAGCAGGAGCGCGAGCTTGTACCGGCGCTGAAGCGGGCGGGGGCCACGGGGTTGATCACGTATCCATTGAACAAGGTGATCGCGTGACCGCGAATTAGTCGGCAGAGCTGATCAGCGCGGCCATTCGTCCTGTCACACCATTATCTCGTCGGTGCGAGAAGAACTCGTCCGCCTCGCGATAGGTGCAGCGATCGCTGCATTCGATTTCCCCGTCCGACAAACCAAGACCGCGCAACTGAATCGCCAGCGCGCCGCGCAAATCAACCATCGCTTTGCCGGCATTGCGTGACGGCTTGATCAGCTTTGCAGCATCGCCGCCGAAGCGAGATTTGAACTCCGCCGCGACTTCCGGCCCGACTTCAAACGCATCGAAACTGATGGCCGGCCCGATCGCCGCGAGGAACGGGGCAGTCTCGCCGCACATGCGTCGAATCTCTTCAGCCGCGCGGAGTACGACGCCGGCTATCACGCCACGCCATCCCGCGTGAACGGCCGCGACCACTTTCCCATCCTTTGTCGCCAGCAGCACCGGCACGCAATCCGCCACGCGGACGGCGGCGACACGGGACGGATCATCGCTGACAACCGCGTCTGCTTTGCGATGGCAATCGAACGGCTCATCTCGCCGCGCGACCGCGACTTGGTCGCCGTGGACCTGGTGAACAAACGCGCGCGGACGATCAGGGAAACCGATCGCCGCGTGCAGCCGCTGATAGTTGATGGGGATATTGGCCGAAGGATCCTGGATCGGACACCCGTTGGGGTTCCCCAGGTTCAGCGAATCGAACGGCGCTTTGCTGATCCCGCCGATGCGCGTGCTGAATCCATGCAGCACGCCGGCGGAGGCAAGGATGGAGGAGCGGTAGAAGACGACGCCGTCCGTGGCGGTGATGCGGTCCATCATGGCGGGGGAGATAATACCCGACTCTGAACGGAAGGTGCGGAGCGCTCAGCCGCGGAAGATTCCCCCATCAACTCTTAACAGTGGAATTCCTTTTGCCGCTCGGCATAATCCTAATTCGGTGGTCGAGGAGCACGCGGCATGCCCCATTCCAATTCGAATCATTCGTCCGGATCGGGCGCGCGCGTCCGCCGGGTCGGCGTATTTCCCGGCCAGTTCGACCCAATTACCAACGGTCATCTGGATGTCATCCGCCGGTCGGTAAATCTCTTTGACGAGCTGATCGTCGCCGTGGGCATTAACCCTGAGAAGCGCGAACTCTTTACCCATGACGAGCGTGTAAGAATGATCCGGTCGCTAGTGCGCGACATTCCGCACGTTCGTGTCGAAAAGTACAGCGGCCTTACGGTGGATTTTGTCAAACACGTTCAGGCGACTGCGATCCTTCGAGGCATCCGCGACGTATCCGATTTACGCTATGAGTTTCAGCTCGCTATCGCGAACCGGGCGGTGGGGGGCGTGGAAACGGTCTTCATCATGGCCGGCGAGCAATACGCCCTGACCAGCAGCAGCCTGATTCGACAGGTCGTCGCGCTAGGCGGCGATATCAGGGCCCTGAGCCCGATTCTGCCGGATGTGGTGATCGAACGACTGTCAGCAAAGCAAAAGCAACCAGGATTCCAGCCGCCCGCGGCAGAAATTCCCGCCGGCTAGCAACTGATAGCCTGAGAAGTTTGAAGAAGGTGCGTTGAATATGCAGGTTGCCAGCGAAAATTAGCTTGACGGAACCTGCAATGGCTCGCTACCGTATTGCTTGCGGAGTGTTGAACGCGCTAGGCGTTTTTCTCTGTCGTTTTTATTGTGTGCAAAAACGCCATAAGAACTAGCGTTTCGAGAAGCGCGGCGGCAGTGCCGCTCCCCATGTACTCTCCGTTTCTCTTTTTCCCCTGATGTGTATAACGGCCGGCGATGGTCGCCGGCCTGATTGACTCGTTCCAGTCGCTATAGGTGTCGCAGGGATCGGTTCAATGCCAGCTTCAGGATCGCGCAGCCGCCGGTGTTTGTTTCCGGCTTTGCCGGAAAGATCTCCGGTGCCCGCTTTCGCAGAGCTTCCATCGGCACTCATACCATCCTTTCCATCCCGATCGATGCGAGACTGACAGGCGGCTAAATCGAAAGGAGCTTCATATGAAGCTGCAACAAGAGGGCGGACGCTCTCAACGATCGAGGGGCTTTACCCTCGTCGAACTGCTGGTCGTCATCGGCATCATCGCGCTGCTGATCTCGATCCTGCTCCCGAGCCTTAACCGGGCTCGTGAACAGGCCAACCGGATCAAATGCGCCAGTAACCTGCGCAACATCGCGACGCACGGGTTCATCTACGCCAACTCGGATACCCGCGCTGGCCAGAAGTTCCCACGCACGTACTTCAACCCGGCCAGCCCGATCTCGGTCGCTCTCACCGGCGGTACCGCGGCGCAGCCCAAGTCGTTCGACGCCGTGAACGCGGCGGGACCGGTCGGAGTGAACAACGTCCCTGCGTCGTTCTTCCTGCTGATGAAGGCCACCGACCTCACCGCTGACGTCTTCCTCTGCCCCAGCGCCACGGCTGAAAAGGCCTACCAGGGCATGGACCCGCAGCAGTACTCCAACTGGTACGGCACCGGCAAGACGTACAAGGACCAGAACAGCTACAGCTACAACTGTCCTTTCCCCACGGCGGGTGCGGTCAGCGGTGGCTGGAAGTTCGACGTTACCCTCGGCCCGGACTATCCGTTCGCTGCCGACATGAACCCCGGCCTCGCCCAGGTGATGGCCAATGGCGACACCGCCAAGACCGACGTCAAAGCCGTGGCATACAACGACGGCCGTAAGACCATGGCCCGCGGCAATTCCAATAACCACCTCAACGAAGGCCAGCAGGTCGCGTACTGCGATGGCCACGTCGAGTGGCAGACGTCCCCCTTCGCCGGTGTTCAGCGAAGCAACGTCAATTGGAAGGACAACATCTATACGGCAGTGACAGGCGTCCCGGCCGCCGGCAGCACTGGTACCGGCGGTGAGCTGAACGTAAACAACAAGCCGTACGACGCAGCCGACTCGCTCTGCATTCCATCATTGAGCAACACCCCGTAACAACGGGCTGAAGCAAAGCGGTTTTGCCGCCGCTTCTCAAAACCAATGCCCAAGGCCGGCGGACCATTTTGGTTCGCCGGCCTTGTTTGATTACCAACCGGTTTTGTGCAGGACGCCTTTCCCTGTCCGCCGTTGCTCCATTCTGATATCCTCACCTTCCATGGAAGAGGTGGTCTCGCCTCAAACTGAGCATGGAAGCGGCTTTGAGCCAACCCGGCTGCGCCAATTCACCATCTTCATGGACAATCGGGTGGGTCGGCTGCAGGTTCTGGTGAAGGCGCTCGAAACCGGACCGCACGAGATCATCGCGATCGCGATTGAAGAGTGCGCCGACTCGGCACTGGTCCGCCTGGTCTGTCGCTATCCCGACCTGACGCGCGAGGCGCTGCGCCGCGACGGATTTGCTTTCACCGAATCGGAAGTGCTCGGCGTGGAACTGCCCGGCGGCCGCCGACAGCCGTTGCTTGCCGTCACCGCGGCACTGCTGAGCGCGGAGATCAACATTCACTACCTCTACCCGCTCATGCGCCGCTTCGACCGGCCGGCGCTGATCCTCTACGTGGAAGACCTCACGCTTTCCGCACAAATCCTGATCCGCAAGGGATTCGTCCTTCTCGGAGAAAGCGATTTCCGTCCAAGGCCGGATCGGGAAGCGGATGAGGAGCTGCCGGAGTGATGGCCACGAATGCTGAAGACGGAATGCTGGGCGGGAACACGGGGACGGATTCCAGCGAATCAACAGAGCGACGGTTCGATCGCCGCTTCGCGGCCGTGCTGAGCGTTGTCTTCCTGGCCGCCGCGCTGTTCAACATCTGGCACCACGCCATGTGGCGGGACGAAATCCGCACGTGGCAGGTGGCGGTGGCGAGTCCCGGTCTGACCGACCTGTGGGCCAACATGCGGTATGAGGGAGTGCCCGCCCTCTGGTACCTCATGGTCTGGGGCCTGACCAAGCTGACGACCAATCTCTTCGCGATGCAGGTGATGCATGTGGTGATCGCGACGGCGACCGTCTTCGTCGTCGCCGCGGCGGCACCGTTCCCACGAGCCGTCCGTGCGGTTTTCGCCTTCGGTTACTACCCGTTCTTTGAATACGCCACGATCTCCCGTAACTACGCGCTGGTGTTTCTGCTGGTGATGGTAGCGGTCGCGATCATTGCCCAGCGGCGCGCCAGGCCAATCACCCTCGCGCTCGTCCTGCTCGTTCTGACACAGGTCAGCATTTGGGGCGGAGGATTCGCACTGCTCCTGCTCGGCACGGCTTTGTTCAAATGGACCTGGCGGCGCGCACCAAAGACGCCGGTTCCTCGCGCGCGGTGGGCGATTGCGCTCACCATCGTCGTCGCTGGCGCGATCGTCGGCGGATGGTCGGCGCTCCCCGCACCGCACCCGGACTTCATCGTCAAGCTTTCCGAAAATGCGTCGCCGCTCGAGCGGCTCTCGCTCACCTTCGCGACTGTCTGGAAGGGCTGGGTGCCGATACCAGTATTCAAGCGGAACTTCTGGAACTCGAACGTGCTCGATGCAGTCCCGATAGCGCAAGGCCTGGCCGGCGCAGCATTGTTCGCGATCGCTCTGCTGGCGATGTCCAACCGTCCGGTGGCGCTGGCACTGCTCGTGGCTGGGTCAGCCGGACTGATGGCGTTCACCTACACGCAATTCCGCGGGTTCACCCGGCACCACGGGCATCTGTTCATCATCCTGACAGCAACCGCCTGGCTTGCCGTCGTAACACCGGCGATAGCGATCCGGCCGGCTTGGCTCGCGCCACTGGCCGACCGACTGATCCGCTGCCGCGGACGGATCTTCGTTGCACTACTGGCCGTGGGATTGGCAGCGGGACTGGGCTTCAACATCGCGGGCTACTTTCTGCCGTTCAGCAGTTCCAAAGAAGCCGCGAACTACATCCGCGAGAAGGCCCCCGAAGACCGCGCCGTGCTCGTCGGCTACACCTACTTCGCCCCGGCTCCGATCAGCGGATACCTTCGCCGGCCGATCTACTACCCCCAGACGCGAACGTGGGCCTACTACGCAACGCAGGCCTACGGCGAGCGATATCCCGTCACGCCGCAAGAGCTACTCGTCGAGGCGGCGACCATCGCCGAACAGAGCGGAAAAGAGGTCATCCTGATCATCAACTCGGTGACGCATTTGCCTCCGGGAAACTTCATCACGATCACCATCCCATCCGCCGGCGGCGAGACGCCCAGGACCTACTCGATCAACCGCCTGGCGACGTTCGACAAAGCGACGGAGCAGATTGAGCGCTACGTGCTATACCGGGTGCGGCGGGTTTCGCCGTGACGGCGATGGACGTCCTCCCGGCCGCCGGTGATACTGAAAGGGATAGTGTTTTTGTCACCTTCAACATTCAGCATTCACTCCGCATTCGGCACTTTCTCCACGTGATCAACGTCTACGACATCGCCTGGCGAGCCATTCTTTCCGTCATCGCCGTCGCCAGCGCGTTCTCACAGAAGATGCGGGTGAAAGTCTCGCGAGCGCTGCGGGAGCGAAACGGTTCCGATGCGCCGGTTGCCCCGGCCGACGCCGGGCCGAGCGTGATGATCCACGCCGTAAGCCTCGGCGAGATGAACGCGACGCGCGCGCTGATCGCCCAGCTCTCGGCGGCAAGGCCGGATCTGCGTTTCCTGGTCACGGTGACAACCGACACCGGCTTTGCTCGAGGCGTTGAACTTTATGGCAAAGACCCGCGCGTCACGCTTTGCCGCTATCCGCTTGATCTCTCGGCGTTCATCGAGCGCCTGCTCAACCGCCAGCGACCGGTGATCGTTGTGCTGATGGAGCTAGAAATCTGGCCGAACTTCGTCTGGCATTGTCGTCGGCGGGGGATTCCGGTTGTTCTCGTGAACGGCCGCGTGACCGACGGCAGCTTCCGCACCTATCGGCGTGGCGGCATCATCGTCCGCCGCATGTTCCAGCGACTGGCCGATGTCTGCGTCCAGGACGCCGCGTACGCCGAGCGATTCAGGTCGCTGGGCGCGCGTCCTGAATCTCTCCAAGTCACCGGCACGATGAAGTTCGACACCGCGGAGATCGTTGATCGCGTCGCCGGCGATGCGGAGTTGGCGGCGGCAGTCGGATTGCGACCGGGCGAGGAGCCAATCCTCGTCGCCGGCTCGACAGGACCCGGCGAAGAAGCAATCGTCCTGCAAGTCTATCGTGAATTGCTTGACGCATTTCCCAAGCTGCGTCTCGCGATCATCCCACGGCATCCGCAGCGATTCGATGAAGTCGCCGAACTGATCGCCCGCCACTCGTTCCCACTGGTTCGGCGTTCCCGCGCCAAAGACAGCTCTGCGATACCGGAATCTTCCAGCATCGATTCCGCCTCTGCTCCGATGCCGGTTGTTCTTGGTGACACGATGGGAGAGCTGAGAAAGTTCTACAGCATCGCTGACGTTGTTTTCGTCGGGCGTTCGCTGGTCGATCTGGGTCACCGCCAACGCGGCAGCGACATGATCGAGCCGGCCGCGCTCGCCAAGCCGGTGGTATGCGGACCATGGACCCAGAACTTCGCTGATGCAGTTCGACAGTTGAAGGCGGCGGACGGAATGATCGAAGTCCGCGACGGTACCGAGCTTCGCGACGCAATCCGCCGCGTGTTGCATGACCACTCGATCGCGGCCGCAATGTGCAGCCGCGCCCGCGAAGTCGTCCGCAGCCAGCAGGGTGCAACGGCGCGGCATGTCGAGGTTATTCTGAAGAGGATCGGTCCTGCTCCTTGAACAGCAAGCATCTATCCGGTTCCGGGTGCCACGGCTTGGTACCTGGCCGTGGTGGGGCTAAGGAGTCGAACGCGGCTTGATCCCCGAGGCCCTACCACGGCTAGCGAGTACGCAAGCCGTGGCACCCGAACGAGGTCGCCATGAATTTGATCTTCCGCTCTTACCTGGCCTGCACTTTCGCGCTCGCCGCAATCGCTGGTTCATCTCGAGTACACGCCGCCACTGTCACCACCACGCGCATTCCGGCCGGCGGCGTTCAGCCGCAGGCGATCGTCGATGACGCCGGCGTCATTCACCTGATCTACCTCAAAGGCGACGCAGGCGCATCGGACATCTTCTACATCCGCTCCAGCGACGCGGCGAAGACCTGGTCGCCGGCGATTCGTGTGAACAGCGAAGCCGGCGCTGCTATCGCGGCGGGGACGGTGCGCGGCGCGCATCTGGCGCTCGGCTCTGATAGCCGGCCGCACGTGGCGTGGATGGGCTCGCAGACCTCGACGCCGCGCGGCCCCGACAAAGCCACGCCGATGCTCTACGCGCGCCTGGCCGACGATGGAAAATCTTTCGAGCCTCAGCGAAATGTTCTGACCGAGCGCGTCGGCCTCGACGGCGGCGGCTCCATCGCCATCGACAGCAAGAACCGCGTCTATGTCGGTTGGCACGCGCCGCCCAGCAAAGGCGCCGGCGAAGGCGCGCGCGCCGTCTGGGTCACGCGCTCGGACGACGGCGGCAAAACCTTCGCAAAGGAAGAACGCTTCAGCCCCGGCGAGACCGGAGCCTGCGCCTGCTGCGGCATGCGTCTCTTCGCCGACGGCGAATCGCTCCTGGCGCTGTATCGCTCGGCGACCGCCGGGGTAGACCGCGACGTCTACTTCGTCGCGCAGAAGCAGGGCGACAAACCAACCTCGCAGAAGATCGCGTCAATCAAAGTGCCCATCTGCCTGATGAGCACCATGTCGATGACGCACTCAAAGCCCGGCGTTTTCGCCGCGTGGGAAACGGACAAGCAGATCGAGTGGACGCAGATTTCGTCGAAGACCGGGCAGGTGGATCCCGCCGCGATTCACAATGTTGCCGGTCGGGGCAATGGCGGGCGCAAGCATCCGTCGATCGCCGACAACGGCAGCAACACGCTCGTCGCGTGGGCAGAGGGCACCGGCTGGCAAAAGGGCGGCTCGGTTGGTTGGCAACTCTACGATCGCGACGGCAAGCCGACCGGAGAGGTCGGCCATGCCGACCGTCTCCCAGCATGGGGCTTGCCCGCGGCGGTGGCGATGAAGGACGGGAACTTCCTCATTCTGTACTGACGCACTGGCTGATCGCGCAGTGAAGTATGACGAAGTTGTCGGCACGCGTCCGGCGCAGTTCACGCGTTATGCCCGTCCCCCGCGCCACATTCGCCTTACACGTTCCCCCGACAACACCAGAATCATCGCCAGCGGAATCGCCAACTGCTTGATCGACATGTCCGTCGGCGAGTTCAGACGCATGTACTCGCGGAACTCGCCGCTACTGGCCGTGCGAAAAAACGACAGCATCGCAGCTTCCTCGGGAGCGAATTTGAATTGCTGGATCAGGTAAGCGTGCGACAGCATCGTGATTGCGATGAAGATCAGCATCGTCCACGCGGTCAGCAAACCGAGTGTTCGCAGCCGCGCGCCGGTGGCAACGCAGGTCGCCGCCCAGAGCACCGCCGCAGCTTGCAGCCCAAGGACCGCGAGCGAGCCGCCGACAACGCAGAGCGCGGCAAAACCCGCAAGCGGCTCGTTCTTCTTCTGCAGCGGCGGCCCGTAGCGGCCGAATCGCGAGCCATAGTAGCGCGTGGTCGCGTAACTGTAAGGGCGGCCGTTCATGTTGACGTTGTTGGTCGACAATCGCGGATCCTGCGGCACCTCGGAAAACTCCATGTAAATCCGCTCCCAGGCCTTCGTATCTTTGAACTCTTTGCGAAACGCATAAATCACCCAGAGGTGCGTAATCGACAGCCCAATGATCATCAGCAGCAATGCCCCGACGATCCGCTCCCACGAGCGGCTGACGGCCGGATCGCCGGATGAGCCCATCATCGGTGCCAGCCCCTGCATCGCAGGATATGGAGTTGCGACGGCCGGCGCGGGCGATGGCGTTGGCGGCATCATTGGCGGGGTAGGCGCGGCGGGCTGCGTGTTCGACGCCGGCGCAGTGATCGGCTGAGTGGAGAATGCTGGCGTCGGCATTAACTGAGCCAAAGGCATCAGCACCTCGAACGCCGCCCGCCGCCGCATCGCATCGTCGCCGAGCAGGGTCTGGCGGATTTCAATCATCGCCCGGCGGTTCAAGAGAAGCATTATCGCTACCGCGCCAGCAATCACGAACAGCATGAACTGAATCGTCTCCGCCGGCGTGTTGTTTGGCGCGAGGTCGAAGTAACTCGAGTCATCAAATACAGACCGAAGGGGAAGCGCCAGCGCCCCGATAAAGACGAAAAGTGCGATTCCGCCGACGATCTGCGCGGCCTTCATCACGGTGAGCAACGTGTTCGCGCCGTTGAAGGCATTGGGCCCAAAGAGTTCGCCGGAACGCGCCGTCGCCACGACGCCGCACACCAGAGTGCCGAGCAAAGTGACGCCAGCGAAGACCCAGAACACGATCAGCCAGGTCTTAAGTGTCCGGCGGTCTTTGACGGCGGCGAGGACCTGGTCGTACGGCTCCAGCGCCATGAAGAGGAACAGCAGCAAGAAGATGCCGACGACACCGGCCAGGACGGTTGCCCACGCTGATCGCATCACGAATGGCCGCAGATAAGCACGCCGCGCGTTGGCGTAGGGGTCAATTGGCGTGGTCGCAGTGATTTCCATTGTTCAAGCCTCGACAGATATGCCCACCAAAGGGAGGCCGTGCCCCCGACGCGGCGATCATACCGCGCCGAATGCATTTTCAGGGTGGTCGTCAGACCGTCGCAAGAGTTCACCGAATTCCGCGTCGCCCGGTTATACTTCCCCGCACCGGCGGGGGGCTTTCCTCCGCAGTTCCGACCCGATCGCAATCGCATGACCGCCATTCCCGCAATACCGGTCGTCCCCGCCAAACCTGCCGCCGATGACGGGCCGCTGCTCGATCCGCAGGTGATGGCGCGCCTGGACCAACTCGACGTGATGAGCCGCAAGATCCTCGCCGGCAAACTGAAAGGCGAGCGACGCAGCAAGCGCCGCGGACAGAGCGTCGAGTTCGCCGACTACAAAAATTACACGATCGGCGACGACCTCCGTTTCATCGACTGGAACGCGTACGCCCGTCTCGATCGCCTGTTCCTCAAGCTCTTTCTCGAAGAGGAAGACCTGGCGATGTACATCCTGGTCGACTGCTCGGCGAGCACCGACTACGGCACGCCGCAGAAGTTCCGCTACATGAAGAAGGTCGCCGCGGCGCTGGGCTACATCGGCCTGGTGAACTACAACCGCGTGGCGATTTGCGGCTTGTCGGATGGCGTCGTCGCTGACACCGGCGCGCTGCGCGGCCGCCGCCGCGTTGCGCAGATGATCGACTTCCTCGAGAAGCTGAAACCGCAAGGCCCCAGCCATATGGGCGACGCGTGCCGGAAATTCGCGCTGCAGCATCGCCAGAAGGGCGTCTGCGTCGTCCTCAGCGATTTCTTCGTGAAGGAAGGTTTCGAATCCGGCCTGCGTTATGTCGCCGGCGGAAAGTACGATCTCTTCGCGGTTCAATGCCTCGCGCCCCAGGAGCTCGAGCCCGACATGCAGGGAGACCTGAAGCTCCGCGACGTCGAGGACGACGACATCGCCGAGGTGAGCATCACCCAGCCGCTGATCAAGCAGTACAAGGCGAATCTGAACGCATACTGTCTTAGTTTAAAGGACTACATTACCAAGCGGGGCGGGACCTATCTGTTCACCAGCACGGAAGTGCCGTTTGATACATTGGTCCTGAACTATTTGCGCGAGAGAGGATTGCTTGGGTAAGCCGGGCACCGCCCAGCGAAACGCAGGTCGATGGCGGGCGTTGTCCGCCGTGTGAGAAGTACACGCATGAACTGGTTCCCCACCTTCACCAACTGGCAAGCCGGCCTGATTGCCGCCGGCATCGCCATTCCGGCGCTGCTGGTGCTCTACTTCCTCAAGCTTCGGCGGAAGGAAGTCGCTGTCGCTTCGACGCTGCTCTGGCGGAAGGCGATTCGCGATCTGCAGGTGAACGCGCCGTTCCAGAAGCTCCGGCGAAACCTGCTGCTCCTGCTCCAGCTCATCATTCTTTTGTTCCTGATCCTCGCGCTGACCCGGCCGATCAGCAATTACGTCGCGCCACCGGGAAAAACGACCATCTTCCTGATCGACCGTTCGGCGTCGATGTCCGTGAAGGATCAGTCCGGCCACTCGCGGCTCGACGAAGCGAAGATACGCGCCAGAGATCTCGTCGACGCCATGCCGCGCGACGGGCGGGCCATGGTCATTGCTTTTGATGATCGCCCGGAAACGATGCAGCCCTTCACTGGCGACCAGAAACAGCTTAAGGCCGCGATTGACAAGATCGAACAGTCGCAGCGGCGAAGCGACATCAACTCGGCGTATCAGCTCGCCAGTTCGCAGCACGATAACTACAACCCCGAAGTCGATGCGAAAGGGAAGGAGAAGAAGCCCGATGTTCGTGTTTTCAGCGACGGGCGACTGCTGCATGCGGATGAATCGACAGTCCAAGTGAACGTCACCCCGAACACCGTCGGCTCCGACCAGACCGGCAACATCGCGGTGGTCGAGCTGAACGCCAGCCGCAACTACGAGCGACCGGTTGAAGTGCAGGTGCTGGCGCAGATCAAGAACTTCGGACCGCAGCCGGTTTCGGTGCCGGTGCGCGTGAGCGTCGACAACGAACCAATTACCATCCAAAACGCGCGGGCGGATGAGGTTTTCCTCCTCCCCGAGCGATGGACTGAAGCCGAACGCCGAAACTGGGAAACCGCCAACAACAAACGCCACACCAGCGTCATTCCCTTCAACCTGTCGCTGCCACGGCAGGCGATCGTGCGAATCGAGCAGCTGAACAAGACCGGCGACATGTTTCCGCTCGACGACTTCGCGCAGATCATCGTCCCCGCGCCCAAGTCCCTCAAAGCGCTCCTCGTCACCGACGGCGGCAACCAGTTCCTTCCCGCATCGGCAAAAGCCCAGGCGCAGTATGTGAAAGCGACCGACATCCTCAGTCCCTCTGCCTACGAAGAGCAGAAGCCGACGACGTATGACGTGATCGTCTTCGACGGTTACAAGCCGGCGTTTCTACCCGAGCAGGGAAACTTCATCTGGTTTGGTGCGGTGCCCGACGGCATCGGCACCAAGGCGGTGACCGATGCGCCGCCGGGCCAGCCCGGCGGCGATCCGATCATGATCAAGGACCTGCGCGTCCTCGACTGGGCGCGAGAACACGCGATCCTGAAAGACTTGGCGATGCGGCGGCTTTTCGTTTCGCGAGCGCTGAAACTGACCGTTCCGACCGATCAGACGGTTCTCGTCGAAGGACGTGAGATCGGCGACAAAGGCGTTCGCGCACCGCTGATGGTGCTGGAGCACGGCCCGAAGCGCACCCATCTCATTGTTGCGTTCGACCCCGTGCTGACCAACTGGCCGTTTTACGCAGGCTTCCCCAAGTTCCTTCACCAGGCGTACAAGTTCCTCTCCGTCGGCGAGCTGGCCGACTCCCGCCAGGCGATTCGTCCCGGCGACACCGTCCGTATTTTGCGTACGCAGCTGGAGCAAGCCGGGCAGAACCTGAAAACAATCGCGATCAATGGCCCGGACGGAAAGAAAGAGGTCAAGATCCCCGACACCGGCGATTTCGTTCTTCCCGCGATGGAGAAGGTCGGCCTCTACTCCACGGAGCCCGCGATTCCCGGCTACGAGCACATCGCGGTCAACGTGCTGGATCCCAACGAGAGCAACGTCGCGCCCGGCCAGATCCCCGGCGTCGATCCCAACGCCGCCGACGACGGCGCGGGAGGGCCCGGACGTCGCCGGCTGGAGCTCTGGTGGTGGCTGGCGATCGGTGCGCTGGCGATGCTGATGGTTGAATGGTGGGTCTACACGCGGCGCGTCCATCTGTAGCCGCAAATGCCGGGTGCCACGGCTTGCGTACTCGCTAGCCGTGGTAGGCGTGGCAGCCGAACGCGGTTTGGAACTCGGGAGCCTACCACGGCTAGTGTACCTCGCCAATTTTAAGCGAACCTAATCGGCGCTGGCGCGTTTGTTCGGTAGGAGGTTCTACCGAATGCGTGTCGCAGCGACTGTCACTCTCACGGCTGAGCAGGAACATCAACTGAGTTCTGCCGCCGCGTCCAAGACCGCCAGCGTTCGATTCGCTTTGCGGGCGAGGATGATTCTGTTGGCGGCCCAGGGGCTTCAGGACAAACAGATTGCCGCCAAGGTCAAGGTTCGCCGTCAGGCGGTTTCCCTTTGGCGTAAGCGATTCCTGACGCTGGGCGTCGCGGGATTGGCCAAAGATGCGCCGCGTGGTGGACGGCGTCGCTCGGCTCGCACGCCGCGCAAAGTGCAGGCCATCATCGAACGGACGACGCAGACCACGCCGCCAAACGCCACGCAGTGGTCGACCAACACGATGGCGCGTGCCGAAGGCGTCAGCGCCTCGACGGTGCGGCGGGTGTGGCAGGAGCACGGACTCAAGCCGCATCGGGTCAAGTCGTTCAAGCTCTCCAACGACAAGCGGTTTGTCGAGAAGCTCGAAGACGTCGTCGGGCTCTACCTCAACCCGCCGGAGCATGCGCTCGTTTTCAGTTGTGATGAGAAGAGCCAGATTCAGGCGTTGGACCGGACCCAGCCCGGTCTGCCCATTCGCAAGGGCAAGACCGCGACGATGACGCACGACTACAAGCGGCACGGCACCACGACGCTTTTTGCGGCTCTCTCGACGCTGGACGGACGAGTGATCTCCACCTGCATGGATCGCCACCGTCATCAGGAATGGATCAAGTTCCTGACGCTGATCGACAATCAGACGCCGGCGGACAAGACGCTTCACCTGATCGTCGACAACTACGCCACACATAAACATCCCAAGGTGCTCAAGTGGCTGGCGCGGCATCCACGCTTCCACGTGCACTTCACGCCGACCAGCGCCAGTTGGCTGAACATGGTCGAGCGATTCTTCCGCGACCTGACCACCAAGCGGCTGCGGCGTGGCGTATTCACAAGCGTTCCCAAGCTGATCGCGGCGATCGAAGCGTACATCGCCGAATCGAACACCAACCCCAAGCCGTTCATCTGGACCGCCAAGGCGGCGGACATCCTTGAGAAAGTGAAGCTGGCGCGGGAATCGCTTCATAAGTCTGTCACTGGCTGACGAGGTACACTAGGGAGTACCCAAGCCGTGGCACCCGGACCTCATTCTGCATTCGATATTCTGCATCCTGCATTCGCACTCACTTCTTCACGTGCACCAGCGTGATCGTGATCGTTCCGCCGTCCGCCGTCTCGCCGGGGTTGAACTGCGGCGCCGCCGCCTTCAGCCGGGTGTTCACGTCGGGAACCTTCGCATCTGAGAGAGTCTGACGGATGACTTCAAGCCGTTCGCGGGCCAAGGCCAGTCCGGCAGCGCGGGTTCGATTGGAGGCTTGGCGGTCGGCACCGGGCCGAAGCATGTCGTACGCCCAGTCCAGCGCGTCTTCCGTCCTCGCCGAATCGCGATCGATCGCCCGCAGGCGGTCGAGTGTTGCCTTGGCATCAGGACCTGCGCCGGATGCGAGGCGCACACGCGACTCGGCCGCGACGGAAGCCCGCAATTGCGCCAGCTCGAATTTCCGGCGGTGCAGCGAGGCGGCGATGGCGCGAACATCCGCCGCCGGCGGGTTGGCGCGAATCGCGGCGAGCTTCTCGTCGCCGCCGCCCAGGTCGTGCTTAATCGCGACCTGCAGGTCCGGCTCGTTCCGCATCCGCAAAACCAGCAGCGACAGCGCTGTCGACTCGGCGGCTTCGAGACCGGCGGCGCCGGCGGGGAACTGCAGGACGATCGGCTCTTCGACTTTCGGCTTCCCGCCGCCAAGCAACTTGTCGACGCCGAGGATTTCCGCGGCGCCGGTCACAACCTTGACCGGCGCGGCCAGGATGGCCTTCGAGATAACCGAGCTGACGGAATCAACGATGGTCGACTCGACTCCTTCCAGCGCATAACCGCCGCCGGCCTTTTCTTTGATCTTGACGTTGACCGGAAGCGTGATCGACTTATCCGCCGCTTCCACCGCCTTGATGGCAACGTCGAGCGCACCGGGAAGTTTCAGATACCGAACGATCGGGCCGTTCGCCGGCTCGGTCACGTTCAGGTCTGTGAACGACGGATTGGCAATGACCTCGGCAACGCCATTCTCTTTCAAACGGACATCGGCGGTCACGTCGAACGTGCCATGCGAGAGCGTGATCTCCTTTTGCTTGGCAAAACCCGCGATGCCGGCAGTCTCAAAGCCACTCACATTCGCCTTGGCCCAGCCGACCGGCTTTGGATACAGAGAAATGCGTCCGCTGGCGGCGATCTGCGCGAACAGTTCACGATCTTCGAACTCCGGCTTCTCGTCGACTTTCTGTCCGCCGATCAGATTCGCCACATCGCCGACCGCGCCGATCACGCCGCCTTTCACCTTCTTGGGAAGCTTCACCTTTCCCGCGTTGGCGGAAAGGACAAAGCGGATTGGAATGTCCTGCTTCGTCGCGAAGGAGCTGAGGTCTCGGGCTTCGAGGTCGAACGCGGTGATAGGAATGATCACGACCGGATCAACGCTCCGGTCTTCGATCTGCATTTCAACGCCGCTGATGACGAGCTTGTCGATGCGGATCTCGCCGCCAGTCTTCTGGGGTTCGCCGTCGGGTTTCTGGACAACGACGGGCTGAGAACCGGTGGGGCCGGTTGCCGGAGTCTCCTTCGGCGGCAACTGCACGATGTCCGGCTGGGTTGCCGGCCCGGTGGAAGGCGCTGTCGCCGGTTGCGTTGCCGGCAACTTCACGACCAGGCCGCAAGCGTGAATGCCGTCCTTCTCGCGGATGATCTGCGCGATGAATTTGCTCACATCGACGGACTTCACACGAACCGAACCGTCTGACGGCTTCACCCGCGTATCGTCCACGCGAAGTTCATCGAGTCCGACAAGGACCGGACCATCCGGCGTGGCGCGGAACTCCGTCCCCTTTACCAGCAGCGTCTCGATCGTGAATGGCCGCTTGAAGAACTCGACGTCCATCGGACCGCGGCGATCAACCTTCATCTGCAGCTCGGCGTGCGTCTTGAACTGGCCGTTCTTCAGCTCGGCGGCGTCAATCTGCTCCCGCAGTTTCGGCGCGAGCGCAAAAATGCCGTCGCCGTGAATCCCGCTGAGCGAAAGATCCGCCTGCAGCGAAGGCTGCTGCGCGAACGGCGCAATCTGGAGCTGGGCGGCGACCTTCTCGATCAACGGATCGATCTGTGCGCCGATCTCCAGCTTCATCGGCGGCGTGGACATTGGGTCTTCGCCGAACAGGACAATCTTGTTGAGGTTGTGTACCCGAGCGTCGGCGATGGACAGCGGCGCCGAACCCGGCGGGGCGGAAAGATCGCGATAGGTCAGCCGCGAGAGATTCAGGTCGAGCGTCTTGAGTGTGATCAGCGGCAGCGCCTTGGGACGCGCTGCCATCGCCGGCATGGTTGCGGGAGGCGCAGCAGCGACCACACCGCCGGCCGGTTGCGTCGCAGGGGCTGCGGCGACATCGGCCGTTTCAGCGATCTTTGTCTCTTTGACAGACGGATCTGCGGCTTCATCCGCCGGCGGCGCCTTGCCGACTGAAATGCCCATCGCCTGCAGAGAACCGTCAGTCGCCTTGGCGACGTCGATCTCGACGCCGCCGACGAAGATCTCGTCGATCGCGATTTGCAGTCCCTGCGGATCGATGCGCGGCGCGATCACGCGGAACTGGTCGAGCTTCAGCAGCGCCGGGCCGTTCTGGCCGTCACGCCAATCGACGCCGGAAACGACCAGCTTCGCATTCATCCCGCCGGCCTTGGCCTGTTCGACCTTCGCATCGATCTGTGCGGCGAAGCGGCCGTCTTTGAGCGTGAGATTGATCCCCGGCGGCAGATACGGCGCGAGTGCGGTTCCACGCACGCCGGACGCGGCGATCTTCAATGTCGCGCCTTGAACCGACGGTCCGGGAAGAAGCTTACCGGTGACGGTTGCCTTCTCGAGAACATCGTCGACGCGGACCGTGACATCCAAGTCCACCGGGTCAGATTCGCCGCCGACGGTGACTCGCGAGAGTTTCAGATCGGCGTGCAACGTCGTGTGAACCGGGCGAGTCGTAGCGAGATCTGTCCAAGCGACCGAGGCCTCAGTCACCTTCAGGCCTTCGAGGATCGTGACCAGCTGCGGCTTAGTCGGCTGCGTCGCCGGGTTAGTGTTGGCGACAGCAACCTGTGCGGCGGTCAGCGAAGGTGGGGCCGTCGGCGAATCTGTCGGCGCGGCGGCAACTTTCGCGGGAGCCGCCGGTGCAGCCGGTTGCGTGCTCGGTGTCTTGTTCAGCAATCGAATGCCGCCCGCGACGAGCGTGTTATCCTTGTCGCGCATGACGGCGATCCGCGGACGCTGGATTTCAATCGGGCTGATCGTCACCGTGTTGGTCTTGTCGTTGATCGCAATCTTCTCGATCTTCAATAAATCGACCCCGGCGAGTTCCGCATCGCCGTCGGTGTAGCGGATCTTGTCGAGCTGCAACCCCGCCGACGCGCCGCCGTCCTGCAGCGTCAGCTTCGCGACGGCGTGGGCGGTGAACGCGCCGTTCTTGAGAACCGGCTCGATCCCCAGCGGCTTGAGATAGTCGGCGACGCCGGCCGCGGTGATTCCACTGCCGGAGACCGTCACATCGAAGTCGAGGTTCTTCGGCGTCGGCGTCATCGTGCCGGAGATTTCCAACTTGTCGGCGATCTTCGGAGCGTCGAGCCAGGCGCGAAACTTGCCCGGCTTGGGTTTCGGACTGGGAGACTCAAAATCGAGCAGCAGGTCGGATACTTCCACGCCGGCGTCGGCGAGGCTGACGGTTTGCGGCGGCGTTGCACCGGCATCTTCAAAGTCGATCTTCACGCCTTTCCAGGTAAAGCGGCCAAGTTCGAACTTCGCGAGCTTCATCTCGGACGGCGCTTCCGGCGGAAGTTTCCGCTCGCGGCCTTTCTTCCATTGCTTGGTGGTGAAGCCAAGTCCGGAAAATCCGCTGTTCGCTTCTCGCTGAAATGAGAGGCGCGGACCGACGACTTCGATGACACCGATTTTCAGATCGCCGGTTTTCGGATCGAACGACACACCCTCAAATCGAACGTCATCGAGCGCGAAGAGCTCCTTGCGATCGCGGAACTTGATGTTACCAAGATGTGCATCAGCACCGATCTTGCCCGTGTCGTCGTCGATCGTCGCCGACGCCGTCAACGAGGCGGTGAACGTCGCATCGACCAGGTGCGACTCGAGTCCGACGAGATCAAGGTACGGTCGCAGCGCCCCAGGCGAAACGCCGTCGCCAGCCAATCGCAGATCAACCGACCGCGTGACGGCGAAGGGCTTGGCGGTGCCGTCGAGACTGACCTTCCTGAAAATTCCCGGCGCGGCGAACGCGGCGGAGATCTTCACTTGTGCATCCGGCTTGGCCGGGTCGACCATGATGTCGGAGATCGTGAAATGGTCGACCGCGAACTGCAGCGAGGAAGGCGGCTCGACGAAGTCGTCCTTCACGCTCAGCAACACGTTCCGCAGCGAGAGCTCTGAGAGCGACGCGACGAACGGCTTGGCCGGTGTTGCGGCCGGCGCCGACGGCTGGGTCGCGGGCTTTGTGGTCGCGGCGGAAGTTGAAGCTGCCGCGACCGGGAACATCTCGATCCCGGCGACGACGATGTTGCCGTCCAGATTTCGCGCGGCGTTGGCGCGAATGCCGTCGAGAACCATCGCGTTCACGGTGGCCGTCGAGGAGTTGAGCTTCGTCGCGTCGATGACGATCGAGTCGACCGCCGCCGCCTCGTCTCCGTCGACGTGAATCGCGAGCCTGGAGAAAGCAATCTGGCAGGCGACTGCATCAGCCCCGGCGGCCTTGGCGGGAATGTTCGCGGCAAGCGCCGATCCCGACTTGAGCGTCGGATTCGTCGAAGGCTGCGCGACAGCTACCACCGCCAGATTTGTCGCCGCTTTCGCGAGGCCGGCCGGCGTTGTCGTGATTCTTCCGCTGGCCTGCATCGCAAGGCTGTCGGCGACCGGGCGAAGGCCCATCGGCGCCAGGTATCCGGCCAGCGGCTTGAGGTGCAGCCCCTTGATCTGCGCATTGAAGACGGTCTCCAGGTTCGCGCCGGCGGCGCGTCCTTCGGCCTGAACGTGCAGCGCATCCAGCAGCGGATCGCACGCCACCTGCAGTTCGAATGTCGCCGGCCGATTCGCCGAGCCGACGTCGTCCACGCGCAGATCGACGCGTAACGTGGTGTCGAGGGGAGGCGAAAGAGAACGATCGCGAAGTCGCACGCGAACGTTCTGCAGCCGGAATCCTTCGATCGCCAGCGGCGACGTCAGGTCGATCTTCGCTGGGCCACTGGAGGGCGGCGGCGCGGGAGGCGGCGGCTGATCGGCACCGAGCAGGCGATCGAGCATCGCGATCTTGCCGTGCTCATCGCGCTCGATATCGACATCGACCCCATCAGCTTCAAAGTGCCAGACTTCCAGCTCTCCCTTGAAGAGCTTGAACGGCGAAATCGTCGCGCGGAGATAGCGAACGGAGACGAACGGCTCGGAAGATCCCTGCGGCGTAAACGTCAGCCGACCGATCCCGACATCGCCGCCGGTGAGGCTTAGTTGAAAGCGATCGTAATCGGCAACAAGGCCGTAAGAAGCGGCGACCTTCTTCAGCACGATCGGGAAAGCTACCGACAGACCCACGCGGAAAAGGATGACGAAAGCGAAGACGGCGACGAGAAGGATCGTGAAGCGGCGCTTCCAGCTCCGCTTCTTTTTCTTCTTCTTAGCCTTGCCGGATTCCATCGGCGCATCGGCGGACTTCTCTTCGGCCTTGGCCGGCGCATCGGAAGTAGCCGGCTCAGCCGGTGAGGAATCGGCAGGATTTTCGGGGATGGGTTCCGGGTCACTCATGGCGAACTCCGAACAAAACGAATGACGCGCGGTGAAAAACAGTCGTTACGGCGCGGCAGCAGGCGCGACGGTCGCTGGGGAAGCCGGAGGCGGCGCCGTCTGCGCCCGCTCGATCGCGAGCCGTCGCTCGCGCACCGGGCCGAGCGGATCGTATCCCGCCGGCGCACGGCCGCGGGCCGCCAGCCAGTCGAACGCGCGAACGCGGGCGGACGGCGAGCTGTCTTCCAGGAAAATGAGGTTCTCTTCAATCAGCCGCTGCTGAAACTCCTGGCGGCTGTTCATGCTCCGGCTGATTTCTTCGATGCTCGAAGGATGCCGGCCGGCCTCGCCAAGATGCGCGACGAGCACCGCCGACAGTTCCGGCGACAGCTTGCTGTCAGTCAGGAGCTGGCCGAGCAATTCGAATGTCGCGCGGTCAAGCTGCCAGCCAAGCGACGGGAGATCCAGCCGTGCAATCGGCGCTGGAGTCGTCGGGCTTGTCGCCGGCGTGATTGTCGGCGCGATGCTGGAGACCTTCGTCGCACGATCGGCGAGCGTCGCGAGCGTTCCTTCGTCGGCGACGAGCGCGGCGTCTTCGCAAAGCTTCGCCCCGACCTGGCCGGCCAGGTAAACCACGCCTGCCCGGCGACGCTCTCCGCCTTCCAGGCTGCCGAGAAACGTCGCCAGCCGCGCGGAGGGATCACCGGCGATTGCAAGCACCGAAGGAAGACTCGCCGTGCGAGCGGCTGACTGGCGTCCTTCCTCGATCGTTTGCGAAAGGGCGGCCATGTGTTCCGGCGAACCGGGATCGCGCCGGATCTCGACGATCGCCGCCACCGCGCGACCCTGCGAATCGGCCAACTGGAACGGCAGGATCATCGCGACAGTGTCGGATTCGCCGATCGCGCGGTCGACGATCGCGACTTCGCGCTGTACCACGCTGACGGGCGGCGGCCGCTCGTCCTTGCCCGCGTCGGCGGTGCGGTCAGCTTCCTGCGGCAGCGGTGCGAGGTCTTCGACGACCAAAGCCAATTCGACGGCTTCGACCGCGACGGCTGGCTGCGACGCGGGCGCTGATGCAGCCTGCGACGCCGGTTTCGTGCGGAGATCGGGACGGTAGATCAGCAGTTCCAGCCGATGATGTGCGGTTTCGCCGGTGAGCTGGATGTTCAGTGGCGACTGGTCGGCGATCGCATATCTGGAGGTGACGCCGCGCGGCAGTGCGCCGCGCGTATCGTAGAGCGTGACGGATCGACCGACGTCGGCCTTGACGACTTTGTCGAATGCAGCCGCATCAGGCAACTGCAGCAATCGAGCGCCGCGGGTGAGGCGGGAAGCAAACAGGATGGGCGTGCCGAGGCGATCGGCGCCGATCAACCTGGCGGAAGCGGCGAGCGGCGTTCCCGCCGCGGGCATTTTTTCCAGCGAAACGAAGCGGACATGGACGGCAAGCGCCTGATCCGGCGGAACAGAAGCCACCGGCCGTGTTGTCGGCCCCGAGAGCAGCGAACCGGCGAAGTGTGTTCGCTCGGTCTGCAGCCCGCGGGGCGCGACAAACGGCGGCGGCTCCTTGCGGGCACATCCTGCCGCAATCGCGCAGAGCAGCGCAACCGCGATGCAGAGATGCACCAGTTGAAAGGAACTTCGCATGATGCGACCCCTTAGCACAACATCAGTGAAATGCCGCGGTCATGCCTGGTTGCAATCACTTGGCCGGCGCGGTCGCCGGCGGCGGCATCGTCGCTGCCATTTCGCCGCCCAGCGCGTCCAGTTCCGCCTGAAGCGCGGCAATGCGTTTCTTGGTCTCTTCACCGGACGCCTTGGCCTTGGTGAAAGCCGGGGCCGCGCCCTTGACGCCGCCGGCCGTCAAGTCGTTGCCGAGGTAGATCTGGATTTCCTTGAGCTGCTGCAGGAAAGGCTGGTAAGCCTCACGACTTTCCTGCGAGCGGGCCTGGATGTTTGCGAAGCGGTCGCGAACTTTCGCCGCCCGTTCTTCAGCCGCCGCCTTGAGCGTCGGGTCCTTAACCATCGCCAACTCATCGCGCCATTTCTCCTGGTACTCGGCGGCGCGGCCGCGCATGGCGGCGGCGCGATTCGATGCGGAGAGGCCCTGGTCTTCGAGCTTGGCAACCTGCGTCTTGTAGTTCCCATACTGCTTGGTCAGGTCGGCATTGGGCGCCTGCAGACCATCGATTGCAGCAAGCGTCATGTCCACCTGCTTGCTGGCGTCAGTCAGTTCCATGCGTGTGTCCTTCAAGCTGGTAATGGCGGTCTCGGCGCGGACGCGGGCGTTGTCCTTTGCACAACCGACCATCGCCCCCATCGACAGGGCGAGGGCAAGTCCGAAGCTACGGCGAAATACGTTCCTCATGGCATTCTCCTAAAAGGTCGAGCCGCTGCAGCGGCCGAGTGGGTTCCGATGAAATGTGCTTCCGCGACACCGCGAAGGGCCACATTCGATTTTGGAGTGTAATGGTTGGGATCGGTTGCATGGGACGGGCAATCTGTTCGTAATTTCAACAAGGCAAATGTTGCAGCGCCGACCTATCGGCGTCCGCCGCCGCCGCGCCCTCCTCCACCGCGCATTCCACCGCCGCTGAACCCACCGCTGCTGCGCGTGCTGTTGAATCGCTGCTGGCCGGTGGTTCGGCTCTGGCGTTGCGAGTCCAGGCTCTGGCGCTGCTGACTGAAGTTGTTGGCGCGCTGTGCGTCTTCCCAGCCGCCGCTGTCGCTGCGCTTTTGCCAATTCCCGTCTTGGTTGCGATAGACGTTTCCGTCTTTGCCGGCGTAGACGTCGCCGTTCTTCACGCCGACGCCGGTGCCGGTTTTCGTGTTGTATTTGAATGCGCCACTGTGCTCGTTGTACGAGCCGTCATAGATATTGCCGGTGGATTGGCGGCCGGCTCCGGAGACGATTCCAGTGCGCGGGTTGTAGGAGACGCCGCCGCGCTTGGCGGTGAAATCGCCGTCGGCTTCGACCCATCCCTTGGATTTGGTGGCGGTGGCGCGGCCGGTGTACGGGTTGAACGATTGCGTCTTGCGGTTCCAGTTTCCGCCTTCGCCAGTCTCCCATTCAACGTGCGTATTGGCGCGGGTCACGTTGCCGCCCCAGCTTCGATAGACGTTCGACGTGTTGATGTCAACGTTGCTATATCCCCAGCATGGCCCCCAGTAGGGATAGCTCCAGCAGCCGCCCATCATCGCACCGGCGGAAAAGCCGAAAGCGAATCCGGTCATCGTTCCGCAGGCGAAACTGGCGCCGTAGCCGTAGGTCGGCGGGTATCCGTACCAGACAGTGGTGCTGACGTACGGAGCGTAATAGTAGCCGGTGCCGTAGACGACGACGCCGTCGCTGGTGACGCACGTTCCCATGTAGCCGGGCGTGTAGCCGACATAGACAACGCCGGGCGCTGTGCCATAAATGCGAACGTACGTCACGTAGTGAACCGGACTGCTGGTCGGAATGGTGTAGATGACCGGCGGAACGCTTGTCGCGGCGACCCACTCGCCGGCCGGCTCGGCGCAAGTGAACCAGATGCCGTTGCTCACCGAGTAGTACGCTTTGGGCTGCTCGACAAGGATCACCGGCAGCGCGGAGTTCGTGGCGTACTGCAAACCGCTTGTTCCGGCGATCGGCTGGAACCTCGGTTCGCCATCGTACGAAACGACGATCTTCGCCTCGGCGATTTTCACCGTCGCGGTCTGCGGAATGTCGTTGGCGACAACCGCCTGCTCGGCCTGCGGCGTGCCTGGGACCGAGACCAGCACATTCGCCTTGGGATTGTCGGCGGGGATCTTCGCGAAGTCCGGTGGGAGATCTTTGCCCGCGACGAAGGTCCAAGGTCCCGCGAGTGTCTCCGCCGTAAACCAGCGTCCCGACATCAGCACGTAGTACGGCTTTCCTTCCTTCATCACGAACACCGCGCTGTCGGTGTTGGAGAGCGTGAGGAGATTCGTGCCCGGAATGGCAGCGATCTTCGGCTCGCCTTCAAGCTGGATCAATTCCGTCGGCGTAGTCGCGACAACGACTACTGGCGGCGCCTTAGGCGCTTCCTCCGGATTCGCCGGATTGAACACGTCGACCGTCTGATCCTTGACGAGCTGATCACGCAGCAAGACGAAATTGGCCGGCGGCAGGGTCGGCGCGGCGGTCCACGGCCCCTGCACAGTGCTGGCCTTGTACCAGCGACCCATCGCGGCGAGCCAGAAGGTATTGGACGTTTGATCGAGCAGGATCAGGGCGCGGGTGTTCAGCACGCGCTGGACTTTTTCCTGGCCCTTAACCGGCCGAAGCTGCGGCGCACCGTCGATCATGATCAGCAGCGTCGGCGTCATCGCGACCATGATCTGCGGCGGATCGTTCTTCACCGGAACGGCCGCCGCCTTGTCCATCGCGGTTGTCGTCGCGAAGTTGGCTTCGAGGTGATCGAGCGCGATTTCGCTGCTGACATCCGGCAATGCCTGGTCGATGGCGGCGCGGTACGTCTCCTCGTTGGCTTTGTCGATCGGGAACGACGCAGAGGTGACCTTGACCTCGTTGAGCGTCGCAGTCCGTCTTTCCTTGAATACTTCGGTTCGAGCCGAGAGCGTGATGACGCCGAAAATCGGCTGCTTCTCCTGCCCAGGCTTTTCGATCGAAACGGCGGCGCGGGCTTCGAGCTGGTTGTTGCTCCACTTTTCAACCTGCGGCTGATACAGGTCGATCGTGAGCTGTCCCTGCTTGAACTCGCGCGGCCACGCGAGCTTGTCCGCGGGATCGGGCTGGTTCGGCTTCGCAGCGGAATAGTCGCGCGTCAGAATATCCGCCGGCGGCGGAATCGCCGGCGGCGACGGCTGCGTGTTGCAGGAAACGCCGACCAACAACCACGGCGCGGCGAGCAATGTCAGTTTCAACTTACGCATGATCAAACTCCAGTCACTCCACCTCGCGACGGTCGCGGAACAATCAGACGTTCCTGGAGACCCCGGCGGCGCGATCTTCAGCGGCCGCGTCGCGCGAAACCGGTACAGAAGGGCGACTGCCGCCATACGCCGCGCGGCGGCCGCCGGCGAGGACCTCCGACGCCTTCATTTTGCGGAACATTGAGATCAGCAGCGCGACCAGGCCAGTCCAGCCGGTCTGGTGGCTGGCGCCGATTCCCGCGCCGTTATCGCCGTGGAAGTATTCGTAGAAGAGCAGGTTGTCGCGGAAGTGCGGATCGTTCTGGAATTTGTCGGCGGCGCCGAAGACCGCCCGGCGGCCGGTCGCGGGATCCCGCAGGAAAGTTTTCGCCAGACGGTTGGTGATTTCCTGCGCGACCTCGAAGAGGTTCATCAGGTTGCCGGAACCGGTGGGGCACTCAATGCGGAAATCGTCGCCGTAGTACGCGTAGTACTGCATCAGCGAACGGATGATCAGCGCGTTGACCGGCATCCAGACCGGCCCGCGCCAGTTGGAATTGCCGCCGAACAATCCGGAGTCCGATTCCGCCGGCAGATACGCGACGCGGTATTCCTGCCGGCCGACCATGAAGACGTACGGGTTATCGAGGTGGTAGCGCGAGAGGCTGCGAATGCCGAAATCGCCGAGGAACTCGTTCTCATCCAGCATGTGGGTGAGCACGCGGCGGAGCCGATCGCGCGTCAGGAGGGACGCGAGCGTCCGCTCGCCATGTCCGCGATGTTCCTTGCCGATCGGATGGAAGCTCCCCTGCAGGTGAGGCATCTTCGCGATTCGATCGTGCACGTGATTGAGCGTGTAGGGAATGCGATCGCGCTGGTACGGCTCGATGACGGTCGCGGCGCACAGCGGCAAAAGGCCGACCATCGAGCGCACTTTCAGGCGCGTCGCCCGGCCGTCAGGCAGCCGCAAGACGTCGTAGTAGAAGCCATCTTCCTCGTCCCACATGCCTTCGGGGCCGACGCGGTTGAGCGCCGACGCGATCCAGAAGAAGTGGTCGGCGAACTTGGCGGCGATCGCGTCATACGCCGGGTTCGTTTCCGCCAGCTCGACTGATATCTCGAACATATTCTGGCAGAAGAGGGTCATCCACGCGGTGCCGTCGGCTTGCTCGAGACATCCGCCGGTCGGCAGTGGGGCGCTGCGGTCGAAGACGCCGATGTTGTCGAGCCCAAGGAAACCGCCTTCGAAGACGTTCTTGCCGAAGCGGTCTTTGCGATTCACCCACCAGGTGAAGTTGAGCATCAGCTTGCCGAAGACGCGCTCAAGGAACGCACGGTCGCCTTCGCCGCGCGTCGCCTGCTCCATGCGGTAGTTGAAGAGCGTCGCCCAGGCGTGAACCGGCGGATTGACATCGGAAAAGTTCCACTCGTACGCGGGAATCTGTCCGTTGGGGTGTAGATAGCGCTCGCTGACCATCAGCTCGATCTGGTCCTTCGCAAAATCCGGATCGACCGTCGCCAGCACGTTGGTGTGGAACGCCAAATCCCACGCGGCGTACCACGGATACTCCCACTTGTCCGGCATGGAGATCACGTGATCGTTGGTCATGTGGAACCACTCGCGGTTCCGCAGCGCGGAGGGATTGTTCGCGAGCGGATCGACGCCACGCTCGGCGAGGTAATCGTTGATGTCAAAGTAGTAGTGCTGCTTGCTCCAGAGCATGCCCGCCATCGCCTGGCGCATGACGTTCGCTTCGTCTTTGGTGACATTCTGCGGCGTGATGGCGGCGTAGAAGGCGTCGGCCTCGCGGCGGCGGGCATCGAATGTGGTGTCGAAATCCGCGGCGAACGGCGCTGCCTGCGACTTGGCGGAAAGGCGCAGCCGCACGCTCTTCTCCCCGCCGGGGGGGACGCTCAGCTTGTAGTGTGCGGCGCACTTGGTTCCCTGGCCTGCCGGGTTCACCGCTTCGCGGCGTTTGTTGACGACATAGTTGTTGATCCCGTCCTTCACATAAGGCGTGCGATTCGGCTGACCGAAGAGACGCTTGGTATTCGTCTCGTTTTCCGTGAAGAGCAGGTCCGGCTCTCCTTCGCACGACATTCGCCACGCGCCGAGATCGACATGGTCGGCGGCAACGGCCCGGGCGCCCAGAGTCGCGTCGATGCGGTGCAGCCCAGGCCGGCGAGGATCCGTTACTTCGCCGCGTTCGTCGCCACTTGTCCAAGACCACGTGTTGCGGAACCAGAGTGTCGGAAGCAGATGCAACTCCGCCGCTTCCGGCCCGCGATTGTTCGCGGTGATGCGAATGAGAATGTCGTCCGGCGAGACCTTGGCGTATTCGACGAAGACGTCGAAGTAGCGGTCATCATTGAAAATGCCGGTGTCGATTAGCTCATACTCCGCCTCCGTCCGTCCGCGCCAGCGATTGGTCTCCACCAGTTCATCGTACGGATACGCGTTCTGCGGATACTTGTAGAGGTACCGCATGTAGGAATGCGTCGGCGTCGAGTCGAGGTAGTAGTAACATTCCTTCACGTCCTCGCCATGATTTCCTTCGCTGTTGGTCAGGCCGAAGAGGCGCTCTTTGATAATGGGATCTTTGCCGTTCCAAAGCGCAATCGCGAAGCAGAGTTTTTCCTTGTCGTCGGAAATGCCGGCAAGGCCGTCTTCGCCGCGGCGATAGGCGCGCGAGCGCGATTGGTCGTGGCTGAAGTAGTCCCAGGCGTTGCCGTTGTCGCTGTAATCCTCGCGCACCGTTCCCCATTGCCGTTCGCTGAGATACGGGCCCCACGCGCGCCACGGAACGCCGCTTTCGCGCGCTTCCTTGAGGCGCGCATGCTCGATGCCGGCAGCGGGGGGAAGATCAGCGTGTTCAGTCATTCCAACAGCCATAGCGACTCCTTCAAACGCGCCCGGTTTTCACTGCCAGGTGGAGCGAGCATTAAGGCCGGCGGCAGCCACCACCGCTGCCGCCGGCAGGAGAATGAATCCAACTTGATTCCCATCACTGTGCACATCATTCCTTCAACCTGCGCTGCTTGATTCCGGCGTCTTTGGCGAACAGCCAGCCAGTTCCACCGGAACGGTCTCCACCAGCCAGCCAAATGCCTCTTCAAAACTCTCGAACGCCCGCACGTTGAACCCTTTTTCAGAGACAAACATCGCGAAGAAGTCGGCGTTGGAGATGCGGTCGTACCGATGCAGCAGCGCCAGCCGATGCGCGTGCTGGAAACCGGCGTCCTTGAACGTGCTGGCGAGCGAAAAGAGCTCGGTCGCGCTCAGCGGCTTCGAGGCGACATCCCGCAGGTCGATCAGCGCGCGATCGAATCCGCGGTCAATCATCGCGCTGGCAAGCGTAGCCAGCGCCCGCCGACTCGACGCCAGATCGTACTGGCCGTGCGCATCAAACTTCATGAAATCACCTGCGTAGATGACCTCAATATTGCATGGCATGCCGCACACACCTTCCATCCGCAGACATTTAGCCTGCGCCGAGCAACACGCTGGAAGCCTCTGCTACTAGAATCCCGAAATCGAAACGCCTGTCTCCAGGCTCCAGTCGTACGGCCGATCGACACCGATCCCGACACCAGGCCGTACATAAGCGCTCAGCTTTGCCTTCCCGACGTCGCCGAGGACACGCCCGTAGGTCACGCGCAGCGTTCCGCCGTTGTACTTGGATTTCTCGTAGTTCAGCTTGTAGGTCGGATCGATCTGAACCCACTCATCTCCGCCGTTCCAGCGCTTTACAAGGTAGATATCGAGGTTGGCGCTGTTGACGTTGTCGCGCCCGGAGTCGCCGGCGAATCCGACCTTGTGCTCGTAGGCCGGCGCCAGAATCATGTTCCCCGGAAGGAACCAGCCGTACATGATCGTCGGCACCGCGAGGTATCTCCCCGTCCCCAGGTCATGGCTCGATGCCGTTGGAAAATCCACTTCGAAACTGAACTGGAATCCTTCGGTTTTCGTCAGGTATGGCGTCAGCGTGATCTTGAGATTGATGTCGCCGAGACCGAAGTCGGAAACGCCGTCGGCGGGAGTGATCCCACCGCCGCCGCCATCAACCGCGCCGGATGAAGATCCGCTCGGCACCGCGTTGTGGGAATAGACGAGCGGCACTTCCAGGCGAATGTCGATGCGCTGCTCGACGAGCTCGTGGTAATAGCGGAGATATGTGTAGTTGATGCTGGAGTCGCCGGAGGCGTTGAACTCGTTGACGAGTGAAAACTTCCGGACGCGGTTGAGCGGATTCGTGCCGGTCTTGTCGGATTTGTCGTCCATACCTTCGCCGGCCTGGGCTGCCGAGGCGCTGTCATTCGCGCGTTCCGCGGACTGATCCGCAGGCGCCGTTGTCGCCGAGGCTGTCGTTGTCGCGGGACTCGTCGTGGCGTCCACCATCAGCAGCGGCGCAATCTCAACCGGCGCGCCCATTTCCGCCGCTGCGCAGCCCGCAACCATCACGCCGATCGCGATCGCGACCACCGAAATCGCTGGGAAGCGGGAGCCTGAAGGATGCCGAGTACTCGCAGACATGGTGGTGATGACGCGCCTTCCGCCGAAGTGGCGTAAGAGCCGTCCGCCAAGGTGGTAACACGTCCTGTTGACCACACTCAATGGGCCTTTGGTCCCACCCAGCCCATCCGCCCCGAGCCTTTACGCAAAGTGGCAAGACATTTACGCAAGGTGTCAAGACCTGCGGCGGCGCGATCCCGTAACTTCCCCGCATCGCAATGAAGAGGAAACCGCGGCGGCCGCGATCGGCATGCCCCGAAACGCGTCGCCTTCCCGCGGCGCAATGAACTCGAAAGTTTCTTTGAAACTGGCCATTTCCGGCTGCTCCTGAGGGAGCAGCGCGGAAGTCAGGGAGGTTCTGCGCCTATGCCGACCAACATTCTTGTCGTCGACGATCATTACGACTCTGTCGTCCTGCTCACTCGCGTCCTGGCGCAGCAAGGCTACGGCGTCTGGTGGGCGCGAACCTGCCGCGAAGCACGAACCGTCGCGGCGTCCCATCCCATTGACGTGCTTCTCTCCGATATCGCGCTTCCCGACGGCGACGGCTGCCAGTTGCTCGCCGAGCTTCGGCTGATCTACCCCCGCATGCGCGCCGTTGCCTACACCGCTCACGCCAAACCGAGCGATCGCGCCCGCTGCGTGTCGGCGGGATTCCACGCAGTGCTGGTCAAGCCGGTGGAGATCGAAGAAATCCGCAGAACGGTCGACGAAGCCGTCATGGCGTCACGCCAGGTGGTCGCCGGCGCGACGCATCATCAGAAGTTCAGCACGAGGATCGCGTGCATGTGAGCGATGGGCTCTGGTTCAGCTCATTTGTTTCACACAGACACGCAAGTGCGGCCCGGCGATCGTGGTAAATCGCCGAACCCACACTGATGAAAAGCGGAACACGAGTCCGGCGAGTCAACGCGAATCTTCACGAATTGAGGCAACCCCGTCCTGTGACATTCGTGAAGACTGGTGTCGATTCGCCGAGATTCGTGTTCCGCATTTCTGTCAGTTCCGCGCAGCCGTCTTCTTTCGGAAATCCCTCGGCGCGCTTCCCGTCTCATTGCGAAAGAACCGGCTGAACGCGCCGGACTCCGTGAACCCCACCATCGCCGCGATCCGCGCCATCGAAAGCTCCGACCTTGTCAGCAGCTCCTTCGCCTTGCGCACCCGCACGCGAATGATCTCATCGCCAGGCGTATGCCCGACCTGCTCGCGGAACCAGTGCTCGAAAGACCGTCGAGATACGCCGACGATGTCCACCAGCTCGTCCACCGACACGCCCGCGCAGGCGTGCTCGTCGATGTACTTCCGCACCTCGTCGATGCTGCCGACCTTTGCAGCGCCGCCGACCGTTGACTCCCGAGCCACCACATACGCTCCGCCCACCAGCGTCGGCTGATTCGGCGGGGGGGCTCCGTCCATGATCCGGTGCAATCCCGCCATCATTTCCTGTCCAAGCGTTTCGCGCGGAACGCGCAGACTCGACAATGGCGGGTCCTGCATCCGCGCCAGCGACGTGTCGCCGGTACCGAGAATTCGCACCTGCTCGGGAACCTTCAGCTTCAGATCGTGGCAGAGAAGATTGAATGCCGCGGCGAACATGTCGTTGAGCGCGAAGACGCCGATCGGTTTGGGCAGATCATTCAGGAGCTCAATCAGCGCCGTGTCCTGCCGCATCAGCTCCAGGTCGTCGAACGCGCCGTTCGGCGCCGCCGCCAGGTTGTGCTGCACCGCTTTCCTTCCGGAACCGGAGGCTGCTTTGCAGAACATGCCGCCGCGCCGAACCCCGCCGGCGGATGGGGCGAAGCCGATGAACAGGAAGGACTCGCACCCGCACTGCCGAAGATGTTCGGCCGCCGCCCCCGCAGCCGCGGCATGATCTCCGCCGAACGACGGCACGCGCGGGTCGAACCAGTCGTTCCCGATGCAGACGGCCGGCGCGCCGCCGCTGGAAACCCAGTCGGCAATCGTCTTCACTCCCAGAGGCGAAGAGCCGATCCCGACGATCACCCCATCGACATGCCCCTTCCATGGCGGAACGGTCGTCGCCAAATCGCTCACCATCGCCCGCATCCGGAAATCGCGAACGCGGAAGCCCCCTTTGTCGGTGCAGTATTGAATCACGCCCGCGACAACGCCCTGGACGAAAACGTCCGCGATGTCGCCGTAGATGCCGATGGTGCGTGAGCCCATTGCGGGCTACATCTTACCGCAAGAGCCATTCGTGTCATCTCCGGAGCAACGGTTCCACGGCAGATGTGCCCTCACGCCGCCCTGAGCAGCTGCCGCTCGGGCGTCAGCCCCGCGTCGATCATCCGAATCACGTCGTACTTCCCAGCCGGGAGAATCGGCGTTGAGTTCACCTTCTCCAGCCACCGATCGCGCAGCTCCCGCGCCGCGGGGACGAGGCGCGGATCGTTTTTCACCTTTCGCTTCGCCCAAGACAATTTGAATAGCAATGCAGACGGATGCGCGGGCCCGGTACGCCCACCCTGCGAACTTACTTGTATCCCATCAGGATAATTTTGGCGTCGCGGTCGGAGTCCTTGGCGTTGTCGGTCTTTTCGGCCTTGTAGTTCACCAGAACCTTCTTGATCGCGCGGCTTCCGCCCTTGAGGTTGATCTCGCGCGTGCGGCCACGGTTGCGGACCTTCTCCTCGCGGACTTCGATCTCTTCCGGGTCGCCGTTCTCGTATGTGACGACGATCTTACTGAACGTCACCTCCGCCCCGCGGACCTCGAACTTGATGCGCTTGACCAGGACGGGGACGACGTCGATCTCGCCGGCGGTGGTGCCGGCCTCGACCTTCTTGTCGCCGTCCTTCTTCTTCTCGGCCTCCTTCTTCTTCTCGCCGTCGCCGCCCTTGCGTTCCTTGCCGCCGTCGCGGGGGGCTGCGGCGTCCTTGGCATCCTTGATCGACATCTCGCCGAGCACCTTCCAGTCCTTGTCATCGTCCGCGGCCCGCGCGGGCGCGGGGGCGAACGCCAGGGCCATCGCGAAGGCGGCCAGGACCGTCAGGGGCAGCCATGAACCGGTCACGGGACCGCGGGCGGATCGGGTAGGGGTGCGCATCAGATGATCTCCTTTTTGCGGGTAAGACGAGGACGGGAAAGGCCCCGTCATCATCCTCGACCGCGGGCATTCGGACAAGAGCGACGCGAGCCTCTTAGCGTGAGATCGCCAGGCTGGCGACGACAGCGGAGAGTTCGGTCGGCTCTACCGGCTTGGTGACGTGCGTCTGGTAACCGGCGCGCAGGGCGCGCGTGCGGTCTTCCGCGCGGGCGAATGCGGTCAGGGCCGCGGCGGGCGTGCGTCCGCCCTGGTCGGCGGGAAGCGCGCGGACCTTGCGGATGTATTCGTACCCGTCCTCGCCGGGCATCCCGATGTCGCTGATGATGACGTTGGGACGTCTGGCGACGACGAGCTCCAGCGCGGCGCTGGCGGACTCGGCGGTGATGACCGTTGCCCCGCAACTCTCCAGGACGCGCCGCACCAGGTTCAGGGCATCGGGCTCGTCGTCGACGGCCAGAACCAGAATCCCAGCCAGCGATGGGTGGTCGGTGCCAGGATCGCTGGATGACATGGACGAAGCGGGGTGAAGCCGGTCCCGCTCGTTGTCGTAGGCACGGACCACCGAGAGCGGAAGCGAGAGGATGAACGTGGAGCCCTGCCCCGGGCCGGCACTTTTCGCGCGGATGCTTCCGCCGTGCAGCTCGGCGAGGTGTTTGACGATGGAAAGACCCAGCCTCAGTCCGCCATGTTGGCGCGTGGTGGAGGCATCGCCCTGGCGGAAGCGCTCGAACAGGTGCGGGAGAAGTTCCGGCTTGATTCCATCGCCGTTGTCGGCGACGCAAACCTCCAGATGGCTGTTCACGCGCTTGCCGGGCGGGCGTACTTGTTCACATGCCCGTTCGATCCGGCGACGAACTCGGCAATCCGGCACGCCCACCTCTACGCGGCTCAATTCAGGACTTTTCCCTCGGCGGCGTCCGCCGGGGTTGGGGTGTCGGCGCGGAGGGTCAGCAGGCGGCCGAAACTCTGGGCCAGGACGAGGCTCATGATCGCCAGTTGGTGCGTCTCTTCATTGCTGCTGTTGCTCAGCGAGGAGGCCATGGCGGCGATGTGATCGAGCTGGCTGCGCAACTTTCGGAAGGACTGCCGGCTGCGGGGTCGGGCCATCGGCCATTTCCTCCATGAGATCCTGCAAACCACGGATCTCGTTTAACACGTCTTGACTGGCCATGACCGGAGGGTCGCATCATTCGCCGGTGGAGTCTGCGCAGGAAATGCGAGACGGAGCAAGCCCGCATCCCGAATCACGCGGCTGCTGGAGGACAGACTCTCCGTTCCCGTCATCGCTGGCGGAAGTACTTCGCTTTGACCGCTACGTCCGCGGCCTTCGCTTTTTCCTTCGCAATCCTGCTCGCGAGCTCAGCCATCTCGTTCGACAGCGCCGCGGATCGCTTCAGCAACTGCGCGGAATGGGCGAGCAGGTCGTCCAATGAGCGATGGGCATCTTTCCGCTCTGGCGGAGTGTCCTTCCTTGGGATGGCAAGCATGCTGTCAGGGTTTGCGGCATCGGAGAATTGCCTGAGAGGCTTTTCGAGTCGAGGCGGGCTAAGAACATGGACCTTGGACGTGATAGAGGATCAGCTCGCGCGACTGAACGAGGAGTTCACTGCTCTCATTGAACTTTCCGCGCACCACGATGAAGACCTGGCTGCCCTGTTCCTGCGGGCGAGGGCGTTGACCGAGCGAATGAACGTGCTGCTCAGGATTCATCGCGAAGTGGTGGCGGGCGCTTCTTCCGCGAGCTGCATCATGATTTGAATGTGCTTCGATTGCCGGGTGTGCCGCGCTTCGGTTTCTGTTAGAATGGCCGGGTCTCCGCCCGTCAGACTGACCCCAATCATCCCGACAAGGTGGTCCTGGTTCGCCTGATCCTTTCTACAAGGTCCAGGTGATCACATGACCGGTGTTAAACGTGTCCTGCTTCTCGAAGACCATGACGACAGCCGCGAGTTTCTCGCGGAGGTGCTGCGTCGTGAGGGCTTTAACGTGACTGCCTACGCCAGCTGCGCCGCTGCCGAGCATCATCTGGACGCCTGCGATATGGATGTCGCGTTGCTGGATGTGCGGATGCCCGAGCGCTGCGGCGACGACTTCGGCAGGGAACTCCGGGCTCGCTGCCCGAAGACGATGATCGTGTTCGTCACGGGCGAAGCGCATTTTGAACCCCTGAAAGACGCGGTGCCGGATTGCTTCGTGCTCCGCAAGCCGGTGGACGCCAAGGTGCTGCTGGAGCTGCTGCGCTGCTTTCGCTCCGATGAAAAGTACGGATCAGAGGTGAAAAGCGAGCGAGAGGATCAGGCCCGCGGGGGGAATATGTGAGCGTCGGCGGGCGGCGGGCGTCCGCTCGCCCACGTGTTTCTGCGGGAAAGACGTGGGCGAGTACGCTCGCCGTACGATCAGCTTGGCTCGGCTTCGCGAATCACGATCGCGCGGTCGATCAATTCCGCGCTGGTCTGGATGATGGAGTCCCACTTCTCGCCGGTGAATCCGAGCTGGCGGGCGGCGTTGCGGGCCTGGTGGGCGGTGCGCTCGATCTGCTGCATGTACTTGATGTCTTCATCGAGCGCCTTGCGCTCGTTGGTCGTCAATCCGCGGCGGCCGATGGAGCCGTTCCAGTTTCCGCCGGAACCGGCGAGGGAGTCGGCCATGTCGCCGGTGTGATGAATGCGGATGGTGAGCCGCTTCAATTCGGAATTGATCAGGTCGCGGGCGTGCTGGCCGAAGCTCTGCAGGATTTCCGTGGTCCCGGTTGCAGCGCCCTTCGACATGTACTCCAGCGAGCCGAGGTCGAAGAGCTGCGGGAGCAGGGCGAACATCGGGGGAAGCGTGCCTTCTTTCCTGGCGGCTGCGATCTTTGGATTGAGCTGCTTGGACATCGTGTCATACATCGAGGCGAACGCCGGGACGCGCATCGCGGGATTCGCGACGTCGATTGCTTCGCCGCCGGCCGGCTTGAAGATGTGCTTAGGGGCCGCCTTGGCCAGGAGGGAGTTGGCCCGGGCAGCGCCGGCGAACTTCACGTCCGGCGGGTCCATCTGGCCGGCGGCTTCGGCGGCTTTCTGAAACGCCGTGATCGCCATGCCGTTTTCGCCGAGACGGAACAGGGCTTCGCCTTTGAGATTCAGGAGGATGTGGCGGTCGGCTGCGGCGTCGGTGCCGCGCTTGGCGGAGGACATTTCTCTGTTGATGACCTCCAGCGCCTTGCGGTAGTCGCCGCCGTCGACCAGACGCTGGGCTTCATCCACCGCCGTGGGCGCGACGGAAGGAACGGCGGGGGGCTGCGGGGTGGGCGCGGCCGCGGGTGCATCGGCTGCGAATGAGCCTAGCTGCGCAGCGCCGGTGGCGAGCGCCGTCGCCAGCAGGGCAACCTTCAGGATCGATCGACGTTCAGTTCGGGATGCGGTGTTCATGGTTCATTCTCCTCTTGCGTATTGGAACGTCGAAGAGGCGATTGCGAAAGGAAAAACAAAAGCGGCCGCCGGGCAAAGCCGACTCTCGGAAAGGTCGGCCCGCCCGGCGGCGCGCTATCCATCGGGCCATTGGCTTCGATACATCAACTTCGCTGCGGCAACTCGTCTTATAGAGGCGCCGGCAGCGTTGTCGGCTGCGTCGCCGGCGGTGGTCCATTCTTCACGGCCGTCAGCGTGTTGGAGATAACCAGCAGCTTCTCCTTCACCGTCGTGCCGCTGGCCTGGACCTTCTTGTTGGCGTCGCCGAGGACCGACACCTTCGGCTTGGACAGATCTGACGCCAAGAACTTCTTGATGTCGTTGGCATCGGAGATGAACGTGCCGTAAGCGTCCCGGGCTTCGCAGCTGGCCGAGACGATGGTGTCGTTGGCGTCGCGCAGGCGCCTGCCGCGGGCTTCGGCGCCGGCGCGGATCGTCGGATTCTCGATCTCCGTCGTCTTCTCTTCCCAGTTGGCGAAGTACGCATCGTGGGAAGTGCGCATGGCGTCTGCCTGCGTTTTCAGCGTCTGCGAGGTCTGCTCCATGCGCGAGATCGCGTCGGTGTACTTGTCGTAGGCACCGCGGAGGTCGGTCTGGTTCGGGTCAGTCAGCGACCCCAGCGTCGACAGCGTCCGATCGATGTCCGTCTGCGCCGTGAGCAGCGATGCCATGAATTGGTCCATCGTCTGCTTCGCCATCGCGTCGGTTTGCTTGGCCGACGGTGTGCGAGAGACCGGCGGTGCAGCGACCGGCCGCGTGTCGTTGTTCTTGGCGCATCCGGTCGCCAATCCAACTGCCAGCGTGGAGCATAACGCTCCGCTTGCAATCCAACGTTTCATGGCAACTCCTGATTGTGGGTGGTTGGCGGCATCAAGTTGACGCCGCGGATCACTTCACGCCGCCGCGCGTCTTGGATTCCTTGAACGCGATCGCTTCAGGGCTGTCGCTCGCCACCGTCTTGGCTGCCTCCATGGTCTTCACTTCGTAGCCCGTCAGGGTGACCTTGCTGCCGGTATCGCTGTCGGTGAACGAGTAGCCGACGCCCTTCTCGACCTGGCCCCACGGTTCATACGTGTGGTAAGTGCGGCCGCTGCCGGTGTCGCGGACTTCGAGCTTCGGCGGAATCGCCGTGCCGCTGGAGCAGCCGACGAGCGTAGCGACAGCGCCGATCGAGAGAGAGAGAAACAGTGCACGTGCTTTAAACATGAGAGGTCTCCTTGGGAGCCTTGAGGTTCATCAATTCATTTCTCGATACATCGCTCCCCGCACGGGGAGCCGGAAATGGTTTCGTTGTTCAATCCCCATCCCTCTGTTGCCGCGGCGATTCATTTCCGTCGCGGCTTCATCGGCCCTGCTCCGGTTCCACTGACGCGGCGTGTTGCATCCGCTGCGCCAGACACTCGGAGAGATGCTTCTCGCCGCGAAGCGCCGCCCAGACAGCGGGCGTCAGGTCTTCGCCGGCGGCGATCTTGGCGACGTATCCGAGCGCGCCGGTTGCCATCGCTTCATCGATGATCGCCGGCTCTTCATGCACGCTCACGAAGACGACGCGTGCGTCCGGCTGGAACCGGAAAACGTCGTTAACCGCGGCGATGCCATCCAGCAGCGGCATCGACACATCAACGACGTAAGCATCCGGCTTCAGCTTCGTCGCCGCGCCGAGCAGCGCGTATCCGTCGCCGACCGTGACGAGCACTTCAAAATCCCGCTCGAGCACCGCGCGCAGTTGCGCGGCAACAGCAGCGTGATCTTCGGCGAGCAACAATCGCGGCCGATCCATGACAGCCTTTGGCACAACACGCGCCGACACCTTTGCCCGCGCGATTCGATTTTCGTTTCAAACCTGCCCGACGCCATCAGTTCGATCGCCACGAGCCGGCGCAAGAGCAACGATGCAGAGGTGTTATCAAAACATGCGAAGTGCGCTCAATGGGCCTTTGGTCCTACATCCGGTTGGAAGTGGGAAAATCGGCTGCGCGGAGGAATGCGAATGTGCTGTTAAGGGGCCGGCAGGCTGCATTCGGCGGGGGATTCGGCAGAGGGATTCGGACGGCGGTTTTCGGCCGGAGGATTCACTCGCCGGTCAGTCCATGCTGCACCGCGTAGCGAACCAGGCCGGCGGTGCTGTCGATGCCGAGATGTTCCATCATGTCGTACTTGTGCCCCTCGACCGTCCGCCGCGAAAGACGCAGCGCTGCCGCGATTTCCTTCATCTGCTTGCCGGCGACGATTAACTGCAGCACTTCGCGCTGGCGCGGCGTCAGACGGCCGCTCTTGCTCTGGGGCGACGCCAGCTCCTTCTGCACGGCTGCATCAATCTGCGAGCTGAGATAGACGCGGCCATCCAGAACGGTCTGGATGGCGTTGATCAATTCTTCGCCGCTGGCTTCCTTCAGCACATATCCGCATGCCCCGGCGCGAATCGCTTCGGCGGCCAGCGCAGGCTCGCTGTGCTGGGTGAGAAAGATGAGCCGGAAGTCAGGCCGGCTGATCTTCAGTCGCCGCAGCGCTTCCATGCCGCCCATCGTTGGCATCGACATATCGCAGACGATGACATCGGGCACCAGGCGCAGCGCAGCCTCGACCATCGCCGCGCCGTCGCGGACGATTTCGACCACGTCGAAAGAGTCCTTCAACAACCGGGCCAGGCTTTGGGCCACGATGGAGTGGTCATCAGCCAGCAGTATGGTCGGTCGTCGCATGGTCAATCTCCTGCGGTCGGCTTTCGGGCGGCAACGGAACCCAGACGCGCATTTTAGTCCCAAGTCCCCGTTCCGAATCAATCGAAATCTTCCCTTGCGCAATGCGAACGCGTTCCTCAAGACTGATTAATCCCAGGCTGCTGACGCCGCGAACCGCACTGGCGTCGAAGCCTTCCCCGTCGTCGCTGATCAACAACTCAAGTCCTTCCGGATCGCGCAAAAGCGTCACCCATGCCCGTTGGGCTCCCGCATGCCGAGCGATGTTCGTCAGCGCCTCCTGCGCCACGCGATAAAGGCAGAGCGCGATCGGCTGCGGAATCTCCTCCAGCCCTTCATCCGCCCGGTAATGGACAACGACATTATGGTTCTGGCTGAACTCCGAGCAATGCGCCCGCAGCGCCGTCGCCAGTCCCGCATGCCGCAGCACGCCCGGGTGCAAGCCGTGCGACACGTTGCGAATTGACTCGGCCATCGCTGACGCGCGCTTGCCCACCTGTCCCATCTCTTCCTGCAGCTCGGCCTGGCTCATGGACGACTGCCGCAGGAAGCTGAGGTGGATCGCCAGCGCCGCCAGTTCCTGGCTCACGCCGTCGTGCAACTCGCGGGCGATGCGGGAGCGCTCGTCTTCCTGCGCGGAAATGAGCCGGCCCGCCAGCGCCTGAATCTCCTTGTAGCTCTCGCCCAGCTCGGCCTGCGACTTCAGCACGGCTTCCTCGGCGCGATGACGCGCGGTGAGATCGCGGCCGACGCCCTGAAACTCGATGACCTTTCCCGTCGAATCAAGAATCGGATGGTCCACCCATTCGTGCCAGCCCATCGTGCCATCCGGCAACACGACTGCGTGTTCATGGGATGCAATGTGCGGATCGCGAACCAGCGCATCGACCGCGTCAAGCGCGGCGGCTCGCGCCTCCGGCGGAATCAGCTCCAGGAACGGCCGGCCCAGCAGCTCCTTTCGCGTCTTGCGGAAGAAGCAGCAATACGCGTCGTTAACGAATGTGAGCCGCGTGTCGGGAAGGAACCGGCAGATCAGATCCGTCTGCCGCTCGAGCACGTCGCGGTACATCTCCTCGCTGTGCCGCAGCGCCTGCTCCGTCCGCTTTCGCTCGGTGATGTCCTGCACGACGAGGCTCACGCCGGAGATAAAATCCGCGTCATCGCGCACCGGATAGTAGCTGGCGACAAAGTTGCGCTTGGTGCCGCTCTTGGCCGGGAAGACGAACTCGTACTCCACCACCGCCGGCTCGCCGGTCGCGATGACCCTGCGATAGATCGGCTCGAAGTGCGCTGCGTAGTCGGGCAGGACCTCGTGAATCGTCCGGCCAATATGCTCCTCAGCGGACAAGCCGTTCAGTTCCGCCAACTGATCGTTGACTCGGAGGTAGCGAAGGTTCGTCCCAACAAACGCCAGCCCGGCGGGCGTCGCCTGGTAGATCGCCTCGATCTGGCCCAGCCGCCGCTTCGCGTTGGCTTCACTCATCCGTAGCGCATCGGCGATTTGGCGATGCTCCGCGACCTGCGCCGCCAGCAGCAGCACCGGCACCGCCGTGATAATCAGGTACAGCTGGAACTCGAAGAGGCCATGCGTTTCCGGGAGCAACGCGAAGGCATCGCGCCCGCTCAATGCGCCGATGACTTCCAGCAGTGTCATCGCGAGCAGCCCGCCGCTGGCGCCCAGTGGCCCGAATCGCACCGCCGCCCAGACCAGCAGCGGAATCGGCACATAGAGCTGCGCCGGGAATTCCAACGGCGTGAAGTGCGGCAGAATGAAAAGGTATCCGCTGATTGCCAACAGCCCGATGGAGAGGACCGCCCCCTCGACGCCACTGGCGATCGAGACCCTCCTCACCAGGCCGTTCCGGTAAACCGCCGCCATTGCCAGGATGAACGGCAGCAGCGTCGTGCCGGTCAGCGCGTTGGACAAAACCCAGGCCCGCCAGACCATGACGAAGTCAGTCGCGCCGATGAAGATGACCGCCGACGCCGCCCCGATCAGCGCCCCGATCATCGGCCCGACCACGCCCGCCGACAGCAGCAGTCCCGCCATTTCGCGCAGCGATCGCAGCTCGATCCGCGTACATGCGGTCTTGTCCTTTCCAAGCCCCGCGAACCAGCAGATCCCCGCCGCCGCGATCAGCGCCTTGGTGTAATTTGCAACCTCGCAGAGCACGACATGCCCGATCGGGCAGGTGGCCAGGTGCGGCCCGAGATTCCCAATCGTCGAGGCGATGAGGAGCAGAAGCCAGTGCCGCCGCTCCGAGAGCACGAGGGCCGCGGTCAGAACTGCGAACGGCGGAAAGACCGATGCCGCCCCCACGCCAGGAAAGACCAGCTTAGTGCCGACCAGGCTGCCAAGAACGCCGCCAACCAGCACGCAGGCAAAGGCGAAGGCTGGCTGCCTGGAAAGTATCTGCGAGACTCGTGCCCGAGCAGCGATCTAGACTCCACAACAAAACGAGCCATCCTTGCCCTATTTCCGAACCAATCCGACGTGCGAGATCCCCTGACACATCAATGGTTGCGAATCATACTGGTTTGCTTTCCGAAAACTCGGATTGACGGACGGAATTAACACCCCATTTGAAACATCGACTTGTCGCAACATGTTCCGCGGATCACACGTTCGCCGTAACTGTAGTCAAGAGAGGCCGGCGATGACATGCAGCAAGATGTCAGTATGGTCGACAAATCTGCGGCTCCAGCCGCAACGCGGCGGCACAGCCATCGCCCAAGGTGACTAAGCCCACGCGCGCGAACTCTGGGCTGTCTTACGTGCGATCGCCTCACTGTGTTATATCGTTCGCACGGGCGTCGTCAGATATCGGAGACCAGGGCGGCACCATCGGAAGCACGGTCGCTCCAGCCGCGAACATTTTCATGACCACATCGCGGCGGAGCTCGTCAGCTTCATCAAATCGGTGCAACATCCGCGTCCGGGGTTCAAAAATCATCGCATCGCCGGTCGCAGCACCGCCGCGCGTTCCTATCAAGACAAACCTTCCATCACGGTTCTCAATCAATTCGCTCAGGTATTCCTCGTCCGATTGCTCTTCATTCCGCCCTGTCATAGTCATCTCCTACCGCGACAGGCCCGACACTCCAGCCGCAACGCGGCAAATAAAAAGCATACAGGACCGTACAGGAAGCACACAGGAACCGTACAGGAACCACAGTCAATTCCGCCACGAAGCGTGACGAGGCACACACACTCCGCAGCCCCGCGTGCTTCAGCGCGTCTTGGCGAACAAGCGATCGCGAATGTAGCAATCTGTAACATTCCCGCCGCACACCGATACTGATAAATACCCAAACTGAAGGATTTGCAGCAGGTTACGCCAATCACCGCCGCCTGACCGCCAACCACCGCCACGACGCCTCGTGTAGCAATGTGTAACACGCCGATCGCCGCGCCTCCGTGATCCACCGAGGCTCGGCAGCACGCAACTCGCAAGATCCGCATGCAACCACACGCAAACCGTAAACAACCGTACACAAACCACACGCAAAACCGGTCCGCGTGTGGCGAGGGTAGATGCCCGGAGCTCGCAGGCGCGTATTGCCTACCCCTTCACTCGGACTTCGGCAAGCTCAGTCGAGTCGTACGTCGGGGGAAGGCCGGGAAGGGGGCTTGGAAAAGACGCGCCAGTCGCGCAAACGCCCTTTCCCACAATATTCAAATGCCAAAGAGCGCAGCAGAAACCGCCGGGAGCCGGCAGCTCCAAACCGTTTGACCTGCCGAAATTGCATTCCGAATGATACCCGAACATACGGCCCATTAAAAGCAAGAAATCTGGATGCGAACGAAGTATGGGCAGAGGCATAGCGACCGCAGAGGAGGCCGCGGCACGCCAGTTCTCGGCTTGCCCCTCAGAAATGGTAACTGATAACAGGGCGTCCCTGCGTCGTGGAGTACGTTCCCTTTGCTCGCCCCCGCGGCGGCGAGACCAGAACCCGGTAAGGCCAGACCCTTCACAGCCGGTCCAACCGCCATTCGCCACCCTCTCGGACCATCTGCAAAGAGTCTTCCTGAAGCTGGTCTCCCCTCTTGATGGTGTAGGGGAAGCGCTGGCGGTCGCTCTCGCGAGTTGTCGCTTTGGGTTTGCCCAGAGAGACGAAGGATATCTTTTTCTGCGCCCAATCGTTGATGATCGTTGCACCGGAGAAGCCTTCCTTCGCTCCCTTCGCGCGGAGGTCAATGGACATGACCCGTTCGAGGGTGGCAACGTCCTTCCGCTCGAGAGCCGCGAAGAATGCTTTCGCGGCGGCTTCCGGAGTTGAAAGATCGAGAGTGGCGGCCGTCGGCGGTGGGGCGGTTCCGCTGCCGCCCGAGGTCGCGGGTTTGTCGCATCCGCCAACGGCCCATCCGCCGCAGAGGATGGTCAGCACAACGCAGAGCGATCGCCGCAGATTGATTGGACCCATGATCTCACGCGTTCCATGATTAGCTACGAACTAAGATTGCGTCGATGCCATGAAATAGACCACGATTGCGATGCCAATGATCGAGAGCAGCAGGAAAGCCAATGGCAAGCGAATCTGTCTTTTTCTCGACTCGACGACCTTGGAATACGCGCTGATCGTCGATTGAAAGTCGCCAAGGATGAACGGAACGCCGGAGTTGCTGATGGAAGCGAAGACACCACAGCCCAGCGCGACGACCAGCGTAACAGCGGGCGCAAGGAAGAGCGGTATCGTGTGGATGGGCAAGCTCTTTCCGAATCCGACCAGCAAAGCAATGTATGCAGTCAGAAGAAGCGAGGTCAGTGTCTGCAGGACTTGCATCGCATTGCGGACGTAGTCCATGCTGCTCGATAACAGCACCTTGAGTGCTTCCAACTGGATTTTCTCCTCCATTGCTGATGGAGGGGATATCGGCGGTGTCGGCTTGGGAGCCGGCTTCGCGTCGGCGACTGGCGAGGGAATTGCCGGTTGGACTGAGCTTTGTGAAGAGGCGCCCTTGTCAACGGCGTCCATGTTCTCCACCTTTCTCGTCGTTGGACTTCGAGTCGACCTTGATCTCAGTCTTGCAATTGGGGCAGGTCACGGTTTTCGGCGCGCGACGATAGGCCAGCAGGATGGTTACTTGGACGTTGCACTTAGGACACCATGCTGAGATCATGATTCCTCCTCAGTTTTTCGAATTGCCTGATTACATCTTCTGCACATGCTCTCGTCCAGAAGCTCCTACACGGTCAACAGGTTAATGATCCTACCCGTCCGCCGGGTGTTGAGTGGCGCGGCGGAGTTTCACCGCCGCGCTCTCCCAGAACCGGACGTGAATCTCTCGATTCATCCGGCTCCTATCATCCTGTTCGCCTTACGGCGCGAATCCGGCGGCCCAGTGCGCAAACAGCGTCGGGCATGAGCGGGCAAGCCGCTTGAGCCATTGGCTGCTTTCACCGGGACGTCGCCGCAGTCGCTTGTATTTCTTTTGTGCCCACAGTGCCAAACGCCGGTTTAACGGACGCAGGGCCTGCCGTAGCGCGCTGCGGCCATACCGACTGAAGTAGGCGACCCAGCCACGAACCTTCGCATTGAAGTTCCGAGACAGGTCGTGCAATTCCAGATCACTGCGACGGTGCAGCTTCCAGCTTCGCACTTCGGCAACAATGGCCTTGGCGGCCTTGGTGCTGATGGCGGGCAGGAAGTTGGTGAAGGCCCGGCCCCGACGCATCGACTTGCGCGGTCGAAAGCCATAACCCAGGAAGTCGAACTGGATCTGCTCGTGGTCCTGATTGCGCTGGCTGTCCCGGCAATACACGATCCGTGTCTTGTCGGGATGCGACTGCAGCTTGCATTGCTCCAGTCGCCGTTCCACCGCAGCCTTGACCTGCTGCGCCTTCTGGTGACTCGGACAATGGCTTTCCAGCACAGTGGGATCCGAAGCTTGGAATTCACGTGACTTGAAGTCGCGGC